>BNJT01000865.1_pt1 | contig 125223 bp, 145 predicted proteins | sample 8540491 | NCBI WGS metagenome assembly BNJT01 (sample SAMD00202455, study PRJDB9452) | human saliva metagenome | host: Homo sapiens | reverse complement strand
GTAGGTCGAGGGCAGCATGTTTTATCCATTAATAAGTCCACTTGTTCCAGAATGTGTTGGCACTCCATCGGTCCTTGTAAGAGGATGCCGGAGTCCCCAGAACACTGTTCAAAAATAATGAGTGACGGTGTATCTTGTACTTTCATCTCGAGCGCAATCTTTTGATCACGATAGTAGAGTTCCTTGACATATTGAGAACGTCGGTCGCTCTCGAAGAGAGCCAAGTCCAAGCCAATATCACAGGCTAAGTTGGCCAAAAAGTCATCCGTCAGCCGTTCTAAATCAGAATTAATGCGACTTTGCATTTCGTAGAGGTATTGACGGCCACGACGCTTTGCCTTGCAGACCCGCTGCCCGGTAAGCCAAGGTGGCAGAATAAATCTTCTGGAAAATTTCGTTGCGATGACGCAAGTCCTGAGGTTCATAACCCAGCTGCATCATGTAACGGGCAATGAGGGGTTGACTGGTGAAGCAGAGAATATGCACATCCGTCTTGGCCGGCATTTGCTTAATCGCACGACTAAGTTCGCGCTCTACTCTGCGGCAATCTTGCCCTAGGGGGTTAACAAAGAGATACAACTCAAATAATCTGGCCTGACCATGGCCCGATACTTGATAGGCCACTTGCTCTTGTGGCATGCGACTGTCCCTCCTCTCCGACTGGATTTCTTAAATTTATCTTAACACAAAGAATAGACAAGTTCTAATGAAATGACTTATAGCTTGGCTAAAAGACATTGAGACTGGAATCTTGCTCTGCTGGGATGAAGCGGACTGTTCTCTTCTATTTCTCAGTTAGCTAGTGGTCCACTCTTCAAAGTGGACCACTGGCTTTCGACTTTCTCTGTATTTCGGGCCCTTTTCGTCCTTTTCCCATGCAACTAGTGGTCCACTCTCCAAAGTGGACCACTGGCTCTCGGCTTTTTCTGCATTTTGCGCCCTTTCGCCCTTTTCCCATGCAGCTAGTGGTCCACTCTTCAAAGTGGACCACTGGCTTTCGACTTGCTCTGCATTTTGGGCTCTTTTCGCCCTTTCCCGTGCAGCTAGTGGTCCACTCTTCAAAGTGGACCACTGGCTCTCGGCTTTCTCAGCATTTTGGACCCTTTTCGCCCTTTTCCCATGTAGCTAGTGGTCCACTCTTTAGAGTGGACCACTAGCTCATTTATTCTTCTCTAATGCGGCGTAATAGGCGCTAACTCTGGCAATTTTCTTGTCTGCTGCTAGGAGCGGAAAATCGTAGGTCTGGCTTAATTTGGCTATATAGTCTTGAGCCTGGGACAGGTCTTGAGCTTCTAACTCCAGCTCATAGTCGACCTGATCACCATAGAGAGTCTGATCTAGCACCAGCTCACCCCAGCCTAAGTCTAAGGATCCAGCGATTAGTCTGAAAACCATAGCGCAGAACTAAGTCCTGGGGCTCTAGTCCTACTTTGAGCTAAGGCGGCTAAGAGGCCCACATCCTGAATCCAGGAGCCAGCCAGACTAGCAGGCACCGAATCTAGGCGCTCCGGATTAGTTTGCGTGATTTCTAAGGCTTGGAACTGGTCCAAAGCCTGCTTGAAGGTCCACTCACTCACTTGGTCATATTGCCGTAAGCGCAAGGGCAGCCCGAGCCGCCTTAAGGGCGCCCTGCTCACTATCGTAATAGTGGTTAACCTGTTGGCGTGGTGCCACCCTATCTAAGCCCTAAACCCGCCATAAGCCGAGCAAAGCTCTCAGCCTCCAAGGCAATTTTTACTTCTTGTTCAATTAGGGCCATGTAACGTCTGCCCCCTTTCCTAGTCGCTATTGCTTCTTATCCATGAGATAGTTGAGGATTCGCAGGCCAATTATCCCAGCCAACTGCCGAGATCAACAAGATATAGACCCAGCCCATGGCATCTTGTTCGAAAGGCAGGGGCATATTCATCCCGAAGAAGGAGGTGATAATATCTGGAATCGTCAGGAGAATGGACACAATGGTTAAGAGTTTCATGGTGTCATTCAGGTTGTTGTTCAGGACGTTGTTATAGGTGCCCGACAGTTGATGCAAAATAGTCGAGGTCAACTGGGTCATTTCCACTAATTGCTTGGCTTCAATCAAGGGAGTCTTCTAACTCCTCGCGCGCTGCCTCATCCAGTAGACGAGACATGAAACTGGGTCCGCAATTGTTCCAGCAGTACCACATTCTGCTTGGTGGCTGAGACAAAGTAAACAACCCCAGTAGCCAAGTCTGACAAGGCGAAGAGGTTCTGTTTGGTGGTCTTCTGTCTGAGAACCTGGTTAAGTTGGTCGCGCTCCTGATTGATTTTCTCAACCAAAGGGAAATACTGTTCAGACACGGTATAGAGTGAAGCGAAGAGGAAGGTGAAGACCGAAACCCCAGGGTTGGCATCTAGATAACGGCTGAATTCTGGTATCAGGTAAGCATTGGCCTCATTGCTGATCGTAATAAGTCGGTTGGGGCTGAACAATAAAAGGTCATGGGCACCGTCTCATAGTGGTAATCCTGTTTAATGGGATTAGGGACATTATAGATGATGATAAAGGTATTGCGTTCACGGTCGTACTCGGTCCGGGCACGTTCATTACGGTCCAGGGCGTATTCGACAATCTCTTCATCTAAGCCATATTGACTGAGGAGGTCCGGCCGGGAGGCAATGGTGTCCACGTCAATATTGAGCCAGCTATCTGTCTCGTTGATTGGTCGCATGCTAATCATGGGGAGCCTCCTTTCTTATTTTCGGGCCAAGAGATTTTTGAGGACGCCATTAATCACTAAGCATCCAGCAATACTAATAATCAAGGTAATCAACCAGCCCCAGAGGATGATTGGCAAAGGGAATCGGGCACGTTCATACCGAAGAAGCCGGTCACAAAGGTCGGTACCATGAGGATAATCTCTAGCGTGGTCAGAATTCGAAAAATATCGTTCAAGTTATTATTCAAGACATTGTTATAGGTGTCTGACAGTTGTTGTAGGGTTTGGCCTGTCAACTGGGTCATTTCCACTAACTGGCGCGCTTCAATCAGGGCATCTTCCAATTGCTCCCGCTCCACTTCCGTTAGCGAGCGGAAAACCAATAAGGTCCGCAACTGCTCCAAGAGGACGGTATTCTGCTTGCTGGCGGTGATGAAATAGACCATGCCGGTCTCCATATCCGATAAGGCCAGGAGATTCTCCCGCGTGGTCTTGTCACGCAAGAGCCGGGTCAACTGATCTCGTTCACGGTTGATTTCTTCAACTAAAGGGAAGTACTCATCCGTCACCCGATAGAGGGCTTCGAATAGAAAGCCGAAGAGGCTTTGCCCTGGCTCTAACTCTAGGTTGCGATGCATACGTTGCAGAATATAGGCATTTTCCTCGTTACTGATTGTAATCAGACGATGCTTTTGAACGATGAAGGTCATCGGTACGGTCTCATAGTGCCGGGTCTGCTTAATGCGATTAGGCACATTGAAAATCAGGACGAAGGTATGGCTCTGGCGATCATAATCCACCCGAGCCCGCTCATTACGGTCGGCCGCATATTCGATTATCTCATCGTCCAAGTCGAACTCCTCGATCCACTCGGGATGTTTTTCTAGGGCATCCGCTTCAATATTAATCCAGACATCCTGGGCGTTTAGGGGGACACTGCGAATCATGGCGCCACCCTCCTTTCCTATTTTTCTCACCTCCTTATTATACCGAAATTGGACTTAAAAAGTAAACGTAAAGGGTCCTTACCCAAAAAGGATAAAAATTCTGTTAGAAATAACATTGAACACCCTTACATTTAGTCGTATAATAGAACTATATTACTCAATTATCTAGCTAGTACTAGGAGGAACTTGTATGGAATTATCTGCTTTACACACTCGATTTCAAGAAGTTTTTGAATCTGAACCCGGCCGGGCCTTCTTTGCGCCTGGGCGAATTAATCTGATTGGTGAGCACACCGACTATAACGGTGGTCGCGTATTCCCTTGTGCCATCACCCAAGGGACCTACGCTATTGCCCGTCGACGTCAAGATAGCTTAGTTCGTTGCTATTCTCTCAACTTCGAAGAAGCTGGTCTCATCAGCTTGATCTATCGCAAGAGCTAGTCAATCGACCAGAAGATAGCTGGACTAACTTTGTCAAAGGCGAAGTCAAATTCTTGCGCCAAGCTGGCCACACCATCGACCAAGGCTTCGACCTCTTGGTTTATGGCAATATCCCTAACGGGGCGGGCCTGTCAAGTTCTGCTTCCTTGGAATTATTGGTGGGGATTACGCTAGAATCTCTCTTCGACTTAACCTTGACCCGTCTGGATTTAGTCAAGATTGGCCAACAAGTCGAGAACCACTTCATTGGCGTTAATTCTGGTATCATGGACCAATTCGCCATTGGTATGGGAGCCAAAGACATGGCCATCTATCTGGATACCAATAGCCTAGATTACGAACTGGTCCCTGCGGCTTTCGGCGAACACCTAGTACTGATTATGAATACCAACAAACGCCGCGAGTTAGCAGATTCAAAATATAATGAACGTCGTAGCCAGTGCGAGGAAGCCCTGCGCCGTCTGCAAGCAGGTGGCGTGCAAATCCAAAGTCTGGGCCAATTGAGCCCTGATGGCTTTGAAACTAGCCGCCATCTAATTAATGACGAAGTCTTAGAGCGTCGCGCTAAACATGCGGTCTACGAGAATCAACGGACGGTTCAAGCCAAAGAAGCCTTGACTGCTGGCGATTTGAAGACTTTCGGCCAACTCCTTAATGCTTCCCATATCAGCTTACAGGAAGACTATGAAGTAACGGGGCGTGAGCTAGACACCCTGGTTCACACGGCGTGGCAACAAGAAGGCGTCCTAGGCGCTCGCATGACAGGGTGCCGGCATGGGCGGATGTGCCATCGCCTTAGTGGCTAAAGAGGCCGTTGAGGCTGTTCAAGCAGCCATTGGCCAAGCCTATGAGGCAAGCATTGGCTACCCTGCTAGCTTCTATATTGCCCAAGTTGGCGCTGGTGCCCACGCTCTAGCTGACTAAATCATGATGAATGCTTGCCAAAAAAGTTTCAGGCAAGCAGAGAGGACGAACGATGTGACTATTCCTATTGACCAAACCATCCACCATTTTGTCAGCCGCGCCATCCAAGATGGCTGGCTAGACCCCTTAGATTACGATTACACCGTCAACCAACTCTTAGCACGTCTAGCACTAGATGGTCTCGATTCTTGCGAACAAGCCCTAGACCCTGAGCTAAGCCTCCTAGACTTTCTAGATCAACTAGAGGCCTATGCCCTGGAACAAGGCTTGATTGCAGACTCTGCCTTCGGCCGCGAGGCCTTTGAGGCGGCTATTATGGATTTGTTGACGCCTCTACCTTCTGTTCTCAATCAACGTTTCTGGGCCCTCTACAAGGAGTCACCAGAGCGGGCCACAGATTATTTCTATGCCTTGTCGCGGGCCAATGATTATATCAAGACCCGCCACATTGCCAAGAATATTGCCTTTAGCGCGGCCAGCGACTACGGTGACTTGCAGATTACCATCAACCTTTCCAAGCCTGAGAAAGATCCCAAGGATATTGCCGCAGCTAAATTAGCTAAGCCAAGCCACTATCCTAAGTGCCTGCTCTGCATGCAGAACGAAGGCTACCGAGGCCGTACCAATCATCCGGCGCGTCAAAACCACCGTCTAATTCGCCTATCGCTAGTGGCGGAAACTATGGCATGCAGTACTCGCCTTATGTCTACTATAACGAGCACAGCATCTTCCTCAACCAGGAGCATGTACCCATGAAGGTCGACCGCGCTTGCTTCGAGCATCTGCTAGACATCATCGAGGTACTACCGCATTATTTCGCCGGTTCCAATGCCGACTTACCAATTGTGGGCGGTTCTATTCTCTCCCACGACCACTATCAGGGCGGGCGTCACACCTTCCCTATGGATCAGGCGCCAGCCTATGAGACCGCTAGCCTAAGCGCCTTTCCAGATTTAAGCGTTGAGTTAGTCAAATGGCCCCTGTCTGTCATCCGCCTACGTAGCCAAGACAAGGCCCCGTTGGTGGATGCGGCGACAGCCCTTCTAGACTTCTGGCGCGGCTATAGCGATGAGGCCTGTGACATCCTAGCCTTTAGTGGGGAGACTCCGCACAATACTATTACGCCAATCGCTAGACGTCGAGACGGCGCCTACGAATTGGACTTGGTGCTGCGCAACAACCGGACTACTGATACCTATCCAGATGGTCTCTTCCATCCACATCCTGACGTGCAACACATCAAGAAGGAAAATATCGGCCTAATTGAAGTCATGGGCTTAGCTATCCTGCCACCACGTCTAGTGGGCGAGCTGGCCACAATCAAGGACTTCTTACTAGGCCAAGCCTCCTTGGATCAAGTAGCTGACTATCATCAAAGTTGGGCGCAAGAATTGGCTGCTAATCACCCTCAGGTGACCGCTGACCAAGTCGATGGGCTGCTCCAAGCAGCTGTGGGGGCCAAATTCGCCCGCGTTCTTGAAGACGCTGGGGTCTACAAGCAAACCCCAGAAGGTCGCGCCGGCCTCCGTCGCTTCCTAGATGCCTTTAACCAGGCTTAAAAAGAAATTATCCCAAGCGAGTTCCTATCACTTGGGATTTTTGAATGCAAAAAACTCCTCCTTGAATACACAAGGAGGCGTTTTACTCATCTATTTCTTGAGGCCTAACTCAGCTGCTAAAGCCTTCCAAGCCTTGAGCGAGCGCTCAACTACTTCCATCTTGACACAGTAAGACAGACGGACATAGCCTTCGCAGCCAAAACCAGAACCTGGCACGACCAGAATTTGGTGTTTATCCGCTACATAGTTAGCAAATTCTACGGAACTTTCGAAGCCGGCTGGTACCTTCATGAAGAAGTAGAAGGCCCCTTCTGGCAAGTTGGTCTCGAAACCAAGGGCTGTTAGTTCCTTATAGAGTAGGTCACGTTTAGCTTGGTAGTCCGCTACATCAGGCAAGACATCCAAGTACTCTGCTACGACCTTTTGAGCCAGGGCAGGTGCATTGTTGAAGCCTAATGTCCGGTTACAGAAGATGAGGGCATCCATTAAAGTGTCCACTTCTGGCACATCTGCCCCAACCGCGATGTAACCAATCCGTTCACCCGCCAAACCTAAAGATTTGGAGAAGGAGTTCACCACAATGGCATGCTCATAAAGATCTAAGACATTCGGAACTTGATGGCCATCATAAGTAATGGTTGCATAAGGTTCATCCGATACTAAGAAAATTGGTTGGCCGAATTCTGCTGACTTTTCGCGTAATACCCCAGCTACTGCCTCTAAATCTTGACGTGAATAGATGCGGCCTGTTGGGTTGTTAGGAGAGTTCAACAAGAGAATCCGGGTATCAGGTTGAATAGCCTGACGTAAGCCTTCAATGTTTGGTAAGAAGTCAGTTGATTCAGTTTCTACTGTATCCAAATGAGCGCCCACGTTTTGAGCGTAAAAGCCATACTCAACAAAGTAAGGTGCGAAGGTCACGATGCGTTCACCTGGGTTCAAGATCGCCTTGAACAAGACGTTAAGGGCACCTGCTGCCCCGGTCGTCATGACAATATGGCTGGCAGGGATCGGCTTTTCAGAGCGTGCGCTATAATAAGCAGCCACCTTCTCGCGTACATCTGGGAAACCAGCATTTGGCATATATCGGTGAACACCTGGTTGATCAACCAATTCCTTCATGCGTTCACGCAAGTCTACTGGTGGTTCAGCAAAAGGGTTACCGATGGAGAAGTCATAGACATTCTCTGGGCCATATTGCTTGGCTAATTCCAAGCCTTTCTCGAACATCTTACGGATAAAACTTGCATTAGCACAGTTCTTTACGATTTGTTTTGAATACATAGATATCTTCCTTTCATAAGGGCTAGACGGGTTTCTTTGTCTCTTCTTGGTCTTGCTCAGCAGCAAAGTATTCTTGTCGCCAACGCAAACCGTTGAAGAGCCCTACAATGGTTCCTACCCCATAGGCTAGGTGGACAGCCAACAAGAGGAATGGCATGACCAAATAGTGTGGTAGGAAGCCTTCCTTACGGATCGTGAGACCTGTTACGGCAGCCATAGCGCCAAAGTAGGTCAGGGCCAAGAGTCCTAAGAACCAGCCTGTTACAGGCAACATAAGGATAGAGAAAATCACCGCTAAGGTGAAGACAAATGGTACAAAATGATAGAGCGATAGGCAGGATGGTCGAACATGACTGGTCATACCAATCCAGTAGCCATTGCTGTATTTTTGCTTCACCATTTTCTGGAAGTTAGGTCTCATATATTGATAGGAGACAATTCTAGGATCATACTTAATTTGATAACCAGACTTGAGCAGACGGTCATGGATTTCATTGTCCTCTGTCCGGCCTAGTCGCTCATCTAGTTCCCCAACATGGTCAAAGACAGACTTCTTATACATGCCATGGAAAATCGATTTGACATAGCGAGGGCTATCAGCCTTACGGTAAGAGGCAATGCTGCTACCTAGCATGGCTTCTTCCACCTGGTGCAGGGTCTTGCTCCAGGGATCATCTGATTCAATGATGGTCGGGCGCTTACCGCCACAGATGAATTCCCCCTGAGATATAACCGCCACGTTCTGTTCCACAAAATCTTCAGGAATGGTCGCGTGGGCATCTACCTTGAGGACACACTCCCCGCGCGCCACCTTAATGCCTTCGTTCAAGCCGGCCGCCAGTGATTTGCGTAGGTTGTTATGGACTTGAATATCGTAGAATTCATCGCGGAACTGAGCTTGAAAATCTAGCATCAGATCTCGTGTCTTATCAGTCGACATGGAATTCATGAGGATAATTTCAATTTGATCGTGGGGATAGGTCTGATTGAGGAAAATCTGAGAAGAGACCTGGCAGATAAGCCTCCTCGTTCATCGCTGTCGTGATGATTGAAACTAACATCAGTCTACACCCCTTCCTCAAGGACTTGGGCCACAACCTCACGGAAACTTTCAATAATGTAGGCTACCTCTTCATCCGTCAAACGGGTATGTAGAGGCAAGGTAATTTCATTTTCATAATAAGCGTAGGCATTTGGGATAATCCGCCATCTTAAAGCCCATATTAGCATAAGCGGTGAGCAGTGGCAGTGGTTTGTAGTGGACATTGGTCGCAATGCCCCGCTCCGCCATCAAGTTGATGATGCGGTTACGGTCTTCCAAACTAGCCCCTTCAATATGAGTAATGTAGAGGTGGCGAGAAGATTCATAATCCGCGCCTTGATGAGGCAAAGGCTTAATCGCTGTGCCAGCGAAACCTTGATCATACTGCGCTACCAATTCTTTACGACGAGCCAAGAGACCTGGATAACGTTTGTAATTGTACCAAGCCGATGCTAGCCATGATATCGGTCATGTTACATTTGAAACCTGGGATGACAATATCATATTCCCATGCCCCTAGCTGGGTCTTAGCCAAGGCATCCTTGGTTTGGCCATGTAGGGAGAAGACTTGGAAGAGACGGTAGAGTTCGTCATCATCAAGGCCTGGACGAGCCTTCCAGGTCACGCTTCCGCCTTCTGCAGTCGTAAAAGTTCTTAACAGCATGGAAGGAGAAGGAAGTGAAGTCCGCCCAAGTCCCTGCTGGTTGGCCCTTATAAGTTGCCCCTAGGGCGTGAGCAGAGTCCGAAATCACAATCACGCGATCAAAGAGCGCTTGGATAGCATGCTCAGGATTGGCTTGGTAGAGATCCTTCTTGGCTTCTAGAACTGACATGAGTTTGTCATAATCACAAGGAATCCCAGCGATTTCAACCGGGATTACCGCCTTGGTCTTAGCCGTTAAGCTAGCAGCCAATAAGTCGTAATCCATCTCAAAGCCAGTGGACTGCAAGTCAACTAAGACAGGCGTCGCTCCTACGTGCTCGATCACCGCACAGGAAGCCGTATAGGTCAAAGGCTGGCACAATGACTTCATCGCCAGGCCCAATGCCTAATACACGTAAAATTAATTCCAGAGCTGCAGTAGCTGAGTTTAAGCAGACTGTCCGTGGCGTCTGAGTATAGCTGGAAAGCTCTACTTCTAATTTCTTAGTCTTAGGTCCGGTGGTAATCCAACCGGATTTGAGGGTATCCACTACCTCATCAATTTCTTCCCTGGCCTAAGTCAGGTGGTGAGAAGGGAATATTCCATTTTTTCATAGCGAACGCTCCTTTATTTGAAGACCTTCAAGACAGTTCGAACCATGAGTTTCAAATCGCCTAGAAAGCTATAATTCTTAAGATAAGATAAGTTATAATGCATCTTCTCTGGTAGGACCTTGGTGATGTAGATATCATCCACTTCCATCCCCTCCAAGATGAACTTAGCAATTAATTCTTCCTCGTCCTTGAAGAGGATACTGGCCGTAGAGGTTACCCCAGCTGGCAAGAGCAAGGTAGCCTTCATCTCAGGCGTATAAGCAGCCACATACTTGGCTACTTCGGGTCGCGTACCAACCAGACTCATATCCCCTGTTAAGATGTTCAACAATTGAGGTAGTTCATCTAGACGATAACGGCGAATGACATGACCTACGCGGGTAATGCGGTCATCATTCTTGAGAGTCACTAAGGACCCCATCTTGTCCGCATCCACCTTCATCGTCCGGAACTTGAAAATTCGGAAGATTCTTCCGTAGGTTGTCACCCGTTCCTGGCGATAGAAGACCGGCCCTGGTGAGTCTAACTTAATCCAAATAGCGAAAAAGAGTAAAATTGGCGAGAGTAAGAGTAACAAGATAGCACTCACCAAGATATCGAAGGCCCGTTTCAAGAATAGTTGCCCGCGTTTAGCGGCCAAGGCCTCGTAATAGGGGCGCACCTGCTCGGTCTGCAGTTCCGCCGGTAATGATTCAAATTTTTTCATTCAATCCCTCATATTCTTAGAAAGTCGCATACTTAAATTTTATCACGTATAGCGTCAGATTTCTAGCAGTTGCGGTGGGAAAATAAAAGTAGTGCTCAGTCCTAAACACTATAGCTACAAAAAAACTGGAGAAGGCTTGCTTCCCCAGTTTATTGGATTATTTAGTTTCTGCCAAGAGGGCTTCAAACTCGTTCAAACGTGCTTCGAAGACCTTGAGTGTTGCTTCGATATAGTCACGTTGCGTCATATCCAACCCAGCCTTCTTCATGGTGTCGATTGGATAGAGGCTGCAACCTGACTTAAGGAAGCCCTTGTAGGCTTCAAGCAAAGCACTGTCGCCAGCGGCAATCTTGTCTGCGAAGAAGGTTGCTGCGGAGAAACCAGTCGCATATTGGAAGACATAGTAGTTGTAATAGAAGTGTGGAATTCGAGCCCACTCTAGCCCAATTTCAGAGTCAGAGTTAACGCTTGGTCCGTAGTACTTAGCATTCAATTTGCGGTAGTTCTCGGTCAAGAATTCGTGAGTTAATGGGGTTCCTTCGGCATCTGCTTGGTGCATGAAGTGCTCGAATTCCGCAAATTGGGTTTGACGGAAGACCGTTCCCTTAACCCCATCCAAGAAGTGGTTGAGGACATAGAGACGGATTTGAGGATCTTGATATTTCTTCAAGAGGTAGTCCGTCAAGAGATTTTCATTAGTAGTTGAGGCAATCTCAGCCAAGAAAATCGAATAATCACTGTAAACATAAGGTTGGTTAGTGCGAGACAAGTAAGAATGCGCACTGTGACCCAACTCATGAACCAAAGGTGAAGAGCCAATTGATATTGTCTTGCCAGTTGAGTAGGACATAAGGCTTGCTGTCATACATCCCACCTGAGTAAGCGCCTGAGCGTTTGCCCTTGTTCTCATACCAGTCAATCCAGCGTTCATCGAAGGCCTTAGCCATGATTTCCAAATAATCTGGTCCCATTGGCGCCAGAGCTTCCATCACGATATCCCGCGCTTCTGCTTGGCTAAACTTGATTGGAGCATCCCCAAGAAGCGGCGTATAAAGGTCATACATTTCTAGCGAATCCAGACCTAAGAGATCCTTACGCAAAGGCGGTATAACGGTGGAGTAAGCCCAAAGTGATCGCCCACCGTCTCTAGCAAGGTGTCATAAACGGATTCCGGTACATTATTGCGGAAGAGGGCTGCAGCCCGTGCAGATGAATAGTGGCGGACTTTGGCCTTGTAGTTGTCAGTCTTAATATTGGTAGATAAGACATTGGCTAAGGTATTCTTGAACTGGTTGTAGACAGTATAGTACTGTTGGAAAGTATCGCGGCGTACACGGCGGTCAGTGCTTTCCAAGAGACGACCATAGGTCCCGTGTGTTAATTGTACTGCTTGCCCTTCTGGTCCCTCAATGGTTGGGAAGACAAAGTCAGCATTGTCCAACAAGGAGAAAGTAGAATAAGAGCTGCTGAAAATCTCACCTAGTTGCGCTAAGAGGGTCTCCTCGGAAGCCGACAAGGTGTGGGCACGCCCACGGGTAATATCATCCAAGTACTGACGGTAGAAATCTAATTCAGGTGTTTCTTGGAAGTAAGCCTCTAGGGTTTCGGATGGTAAGCTCAACAATTCAGGGTCGAAAAAGGCAATGGCTTCTGCCAACTTACTGTATAGTTGCATAGCTCGAGCATTGAGAACTTGAGAGGCACTATTGGTTGAATCTTGATCATAGGTTAGGTGGGCATAAGCGTAGAGACGCTCAACTACTAAGCAAGCCGCTTGAATAGCCTCAATAACGGTCACTAAGTGGGCGCCACCTTGATCCAGGGTGCCCTTGTAGGATGTTAAGTCCGCTACCATGGCCTCTGCCTTGTCATACTCAGCCTGCCATTGGTCTGCGTCCGCATAGAGCGAAGTCAGGTCCCAGGTAAAGGCTTCAGGTTGTTGTTCACGCGTGCGTAATGTTTCTTCTGACATAAGGTCACCTCATCTTAAATTTAGTAAATAGTTAGACATCATAAATTCTAGCACAATTCACTTATAAATTGAATTGAAAGCCCTTGAAGAAGAGGAAGAAGTGCCCTTTTAGTCACATCGATCATGTTTGACCTACCAATCCTTAGCTAACAACACGATAAATGCCCCAATCTCTATCAAAGGCTAGGTGGCCTTGCCACTGCCAAAGCCGAAGGAATGATTGGCAAATTTCAGGCAGCAGTCTAGCTCGCCCCTTCTCGCCTAACAAAGGCGTCGGGGCAAGATGAAGCTTATCAGCCTGTACTAGACTTTCATGGAAAAGCAACCAGTCCTGATCTGTAAATCCTTGATTAGCTTCCTTAGCCTCCTTCAAAAAAGCAGCCTCATAGGCCAACCAGACCCAACCAGGCTCTGGGCTGACTAGAACCTGATAGCGCCCCTGTAGGCACCAAGCCGGCAGAGAGCCCACCTGAATCCCCTCCTGATAGAGTTGACGCCAATAAGATTGGTGACCAGCCACCAAATGGCTGCGTACATGGCTAGTGACTTGGCCTTCTTGGCAGTGACAAGCCCTTGGTCCTAACCAAGCACCATAAGCCAGACAATCCGCCTGCCAAGCCTGCTGAGACAAAGCCCTCAATAAGAGGTACGACTTTGGTAAGTATAGGACAGGCGGGAATAGACTAAAGGGCAGATGAAAATCCTGAACTAGGCAGGCGCCCTCCACATCCAGGGCTAGCCAATAATAGCCCCAAGCAGGGGCATAATGCAGGCAAGTTTGTTTCCAACGGGTCTTGAAACTTGCCCCTTAGGACATCAGCTGATAGTAGCCAGACCACTGTCTGACCCAAAGGCTTGATAATCCGCCTGCCGACTAGCTCAGAAGCTGAGCAGAAATAATCGATTGTTGATACTCCGCCACCCACTGACGCTGGGGCAGGTAGAGGTCCGCAAATTGTCCCCGAAGAAGGCAAATAATACTCCAAATTCACACTCTCACCTTGGGCTTGGAAGGTCTGACCTAAGAGGCGCTTAGCCGCTTGATGCCGCTCCGACTCCATGACCTGGCGCTTTACTTAATTTAGTTTGCCCACAAACCCCATCCACATGAACAAAATGGGGTCTAACCCGTCTGCCCCGACCGCAATTTAAGCGGCCGATGACAACGTGGACAAAACCAGGGCCCCTCCCCCACTAATCCCGCCACCTGACTAGCATAGACCAACTTACCTGCTCCATTCAAAGCCGCATACATAAAGACCCCTCCCTCTATATATAGCCCAAACAGCTGCCTCTCGCATTTTTTGGTGGCTTACAATTTGGTTACAGAACCTAACGATTTCGAAAAAAGCATAGAGCCAAGGCCTTATCTTCCCTAAGGTCTTGGCTCTATTCATTTGCTATGGTTCGACTATTCAAGGTCAGACCAAAAAACTAATCTGTCAGGTTGCTTGTACGAGGATAAATCTGCCCATATACCTCGTATAATTCTTGATAATGTTGAATTTTATTCTCTTCAGGATGAAACTGCTGATTCAGTTTTAGGAACTGTTCCTGGCAGGATGGAAAAATTCTCGAACCAGCCCATGGCCATCGCAGCTAGCATAGCAGCGCCCAAGCCAGGACCTTGCTCAGGCTGAATCGTGATGATAGGCTTAGCGAAGATATTGGCCTGGAGTTGGCACCAATAGTCAGATTGGCTTCCACCCCCAATAGAACGAAGCAAAGTCGGGGTGACCTTAGTTTCCTTTTCTACTAGTTGAATCAGGTCTCGCAAGGAGAAGGTGATCCCTTCTACGATGCTACGTGCTAAATCAAGCGGTCCGTGACTAATATCGAGATGCATAAAACTTGCTCGCACCTTGCTGTCAGGATAAGGACAGCGTTCACCTTGTAAGTAAGGCGTAAACCATAGTGGAATAGCCTCCTTAGCGTCATGTTCTGCTATTGCTTCAAATAACTGCTCATAAACTTAAGTCAGGCAGAAAACTGTGTCTTATACCACTTGAGACTATCTCCTGCTGCTAGCGTAACCCCCATTTGATAGTACTGGCCAGGCACAACATGTTGGAAAACATGCGTACGTCCAGAAGTTTCGTCAGGTAAGGCCCCTAGTTGCAGATAGACACCTGAAGTCCCGATACTCACAAGGCCTTGTTCTGGAATTAATCCCGCTCCTAAAGCTCCACAGGCATTATCCGCCCCACCAGCTACTAACTTAACAGGCTCCTTCAGCCCCCACTCTTGAGCAAGTTCTGGTCGAAGCCAACCAACAACCGACTTAGATTCAACCAAAGGCGGGCACCATTCCAATGGGATATCCAAACTCTGACACAATTCTTCCGACCATTTGCCTTGCTTCATATCAAGCAACAAGGTACCCGAGGCATCAGAATAATCCATTTGCATAGGGGCACCTAACCAATAGCGCAAATAGTCTTTTGGCAGGAGAAAATATCGTATCTGAGTCCAAATTTCAGGTAAGTTTCTTTTTACCCAAAGTAATTTAGGCAGTGTAAATCCAGGCAAAGCAACATTTTTACTAATTTCGATTAGCCTTTTCCCTAAAATATGTTCCAGAATTTTACACTCCTCGTGGGTCCTACCATCATTCCATAAGATAGCGGGATGCAAAACTTGGCCTTTCTGGTCTAACATAACAAGTGAATGCATCTGCCCAGAGAAAGAGATGGCTTCTAAGCCACTCGCAAGCTCAGGCAAAGACCTAGTTAATTGCTCCATCACCTCATCCATAGCGCCTGTCCAGACAGCCGGATCTTGTTCAGAATAACCAAGCTGTGGGTGCTGCGTTTCATAGCTAACCTGCGCTTGGGCGACAAGCTGTCCTTGTTTATCCACGACTAAGCCTTTAAGGCTCGTTGTCCCTAAATCAATCCCTAGCACATATGCCATGAAGCTTCACCTCCTTTTTATGGTTCCACACGTCGAATATTAGGATCCGTGAAATATATCGCTGGCATCATCGCTAGAAGAAGAAAATTCCGAGACAATCGCTCCTTCAGCCCCTGCCTTAAACCAGTGTTTTGTATTGGGACTAATCACAAACTGCTGTCCTGGTTCCAAATGAATATGGTGAAATACCGTATATACTGACTCTTTGCCTTTAGGAACCTGATCTCTTCCACCTGACTCAGGACCTTCAACGAATAAGTCTACTGAGCCCTTGCGGCATCGAAAAGTTTCCTGCTTTCCTGGCTGACCATTTCTCTCAGGATGACGGTGTTCAGGGCAAATTTGCTCAGGTAGTAATACAAGCTCTTTAGCGCAGTAGCGTTCGTTATTATCATAAATGATAAGACTTAATCCTTCTCGTTCAAAATCATTAAGCCCAAAATCCGCATACTCAATTGCTTCAAGCTCATCTGGACGAAAAACCATTCCCGACTCACGATATAGTTGTTGAACGGCTAACTTCACTTCAGGTGATATCATACAGTACCCCTCCTTTCGCAATCTAACTAATTTTCAAATCATCCCATGATAATTCGTCTTCTTCCACCTCTTGGATTACAACTTCTGCTTCTGGATCCACTTGTGGACGTAAAATTAAAATTGTAATGGCGGTTGCCAAGGAACTAATAGCAAGGCTCCAATAAAGGCCCATGGACGAGTCATCGTAAAGACGGCAAACATACCAGAGGCTGGGATATGGCTATCTGCTCCCCAGAGCATGCTGAGCGCACCACCAACAGCTCCGCCGACACCTGTCGCAATGACATTCTTAAAGAGGTCATTCAAGACAATTGGGAAGCAACCCTCTGTAATTTGGCATACCCCCATAGGAAAGGCTGTTTTTAGGGTTTCAACTTCTTGTTTATTGAAGATATTCTTACCAAATACCTTGCCGATGAAGTAAGCCATGGTCAAGCCAAATGGTGTCACCATAGAAGCTAAAATCAAGACGGTGATAGGTTCATAGATTTGTTCTGAGAATAGCGTGAAGACAAAGGCGAAAACAACTTTGTTAATGGCACCACCATAGTCGATTGAACTAAGAATCCCAATAATCGCACCATAAAAGAGTAATTGAGACCGATCCAGTCCACCTAGGTAACCAGTAATTTGAGAAGCTACCCAGTTAATTGGTGTACCAATAATGTAATACATAATTAGCCCGGCAATGAATGAACTAGTAAATGGAATCACTAAGGTTGGCATTAAGCCTTGCATCCATTCCGGAACCTTAAGACTTTTTACAATCGTAACCACGGTATAACCCGCAAGGTAGCCCCCTACCAAGCCACCAAGGAAGCCAGCCCCAATCCCTGAGGCCACCATCCCAACGATTAAGCCAGGAGCAATACCCGGTTTATCCGCAATAGAGTAGGCAATAGCTGTAGAAACAATCATTGGCAAGAGGCCTAAACCATAGCCCCCCATGGTCGTCATCGTATCTGCAAAACTAAAGCCTGCCTTGAAGTCCGTAATGCTCGTACCTCCCATCATATTCCCGATAGCCAATAAGAAACCTGAGGCTACCACAATAGGAAGGAAGAAGGAAATAGCGGTCATCAAGTGCTTTTTAATTTCAATCTTCTTGCTCATAAGACTCACTCCTTTTAGATTTGAGGTTATTATTGAACGAGTTCTTGTAATTTCTCAACTAGTTTTGTGGGTGACTTAACCGCCACACCTGTTGGAACTTCCACTACCTTCTTACCGCTAAAACGTTCACGGCCACCAACCTTAATATCAGCTGCAATTAAAAACGATATCCGCTTCTGAAATTTCTTGGGCCCGATAAATTATTCTGAGTACCTGCCAATCCCTGTGTTTCAATGGCTATCTCATGCCCTAAGGCTTGCGCGGCTTTCATGATTTTTTCCCTTGCAATATAGGTATGAGCAATACCAGCTGTACAAGCTGCAATCCCAACAATTTTCATAAGAAACCCTCCTGACCTTATTGATAGTAGAGCTGTGCTTTATTCGCAGAATTAAAGAGACGAATCTTATCTTCTGCCACTTTCTTAGTTTCTAGCATACATGGTGGAAATAGTACATTTGGCTCACGCATTTCGCTGTCACCACTATTGAGTTGCTCCCGCAATCTATTGGCAAATACAATCTTAATATCACTCGAAATATTAATCTTATTAATCCCCATCTTCACCGCCTTAGCAATTTCTTCATCTGGATTACTTGATCCCCCATGCAAAACAAGTGGAATAGATACCTTCTTGGTGATTTCTTCTAGGATATCGTGCCGTAAATGAGGCTTAATATTCTTCGGATAAATACCGTGTGCCGTGCCAATGGCAACGGCCAGACTGTCAGTGCCCGTCCGTTCTACAAAATCTTGCGCCACATCAGGATCTGTATAAATAACTTCTGTCACTCCTCCTTCAATGCTATTCCCTGTATCGCCAATAGTCCCAAGCTCTGCTTCCACAGATACGCCCACGGGATGAGCAGCAGCTACCACTTTTTGCGTGATTGCCACATTCTCTTCATAAGGGAGATGGGAAGCATCAATCATAACGGATGTAAATCCTAGCTGAATGGCGTGAATTACTTGTTCATAGGACGCCCCATGATCTAAATGAATGCAGACCGGTAGTTTTGTATGGTTAGCATAATACTTGACTTGATCGACAAATGAGTCTGTTAGGAATGAGAGTTCATCTGGGTGGATGGCAATCATAACAGGTGACTGCAATTCTTCGCAGGCTTGCATGACAGCTTCCAATAATTGACCGGAACCCGCATTAAAGGCGGGAACAGCAAAACCATGTTGATTTGCTACACTTAGGATTTCTTTACCACTGATTAACATATATTTTCCTCCTTCAGTTTATTGGATATTAGCTTGATGACTAACAATTAACTGATAGAGTTCATCTACTGACTTAGCTTCTTGAACTGCTTGAATAAAGCTATCATCTGCAAGTAGAATTGCTACTTGTTGCAACAAAAGAATATGTGTCGTATTGGCATCTACATCCCTCACTGCAAAGAGAAAAACCACTGACACCTTTCCCTCATCAAGTGTTTCCCACTCAATAGGATGCGCTAATTTGGCAATGGCAACTGTTGTTTGTTTCACTCCTTTCGACTTGCCATGAGGAATTGCAACTCCCCCTCCAATACCTGTAATACCTTCACTTTCTCTAAGGTAAACATCCTCAATGAAGGTATCAACATCTTTTAGATAGCCTTTAGCTTCCAAAAGCCTTCCAAGTTCTTCTAACACCTCCTGTTTGTTTCTAGCCGTAGAATTGACGACCATAATATCTTTATCAATTAGTTGATCTAGGCTAAGTGTCGTCATCTATATTCCTCCTTCCAAGATACTGCGAATTAATTGGATATCTTTTTCTATCAAGACCGGACTAATGATTATGACAGGCTGGGTTACAAATGACGGCACTGTTCGTACCGTAGAAATCACCACATCCACCTGGTCTAGTATTTCGGCTTGACGTTCTAATTGTCGTGTCCCCATAGTAGCCACTACTTCCAAAGTGGGAAAAGAGATGCTTAAGGCGAATCTTGAGTAGTTCTGAGGTTCCAATCCCTGTAGAGCAAATAAGTAGTACACGGTTTATATCTGGATGCTTCAATTTAAATTTCTCAAAATATAGAGTTAGTAGCCCATTTCTGATTCATTAATAAGGGGATTACCCTGGTATATCATCGGCTCAACTCGTTCTGTGATTTGCTTGATACGTTCGAAAGTTGCCTGGAACTCTGCCTTGACCTCTTCCAACATGCTGTTGCCTACTTGGATCCCCGTTTTGAGTCGATGAATCATAGGTAGTATATGATAATAGAGGTCGTTATAAAGACTAGAGTAGAATTTATTTTCTCTGTTAAACTGCTCAAGAGAAAAGAAATTCAAAATATAATACTCTGTCATGAGCGCTGCTAGGCTTTGGTCAAACTGGCTAGTTGAACGGTCCTTTAAGTTAATGGCATAAATGTTTTGGAAGAGAAAATAAACTTCTAATTCATGTAGCTCTTGATGAAGGAACTGCTCCATACGGCCAATAATTTGGTGGGATAAATTCACTAAAGCTTGGTTATCTTGCATTAAGCCTTCCTCTTCTGTTGTTAAGGGAGACTGACTTTTTAGAAAACTAACATTTCCTTCTCTATAGCGCTTCATCACCATATAGAGATGTGAATATAAATTTACGTCATAGGGATAGGAAATGGCTTGCCCTAATTCGGTCTCAATATAAGTCAGTTGACTCATAATAAAATGGTGATCAAAAGAGCTTACTTCGTGCTCTGCATTATTCATGTAGGCGCTTTTATTTTGCTGTATAAACAGGGTATTGATGGCTATTCTAACCTGTTGTTCACTACCTTCAACTCTTACTTTTTGTCCTTCTACAACCAGTTTAAGCTGAAAGGCCGCTAGCGTATCCTCCATTTTTCGGCAATGGCGCTCAACTGTACTTTACTCATGTAATCAATTGACATGATACTAGTCAAATCTAGACGGTAAGGATACTTAAAGAGTAGGCGCAATAATCGATTGGTCTCATCACTGTCGCCCTCGAAAAGTTGCGTCCAATCTTTATCGAGGTAATAACTGCTGAGTTTGTAGCCCTTACCTGTCTCTGCTAGAATAATTGGTTCTTGATATTGGCTAATCGCCACCTCATTAATCTTTTTAACCATTCGATAAACGGTCTTAGATGATACAGACATATGCTTGGATAAATCAGATGCGGACACGTAGTCATCGAAATTCAAAGCCTTCAAAGACCGACTCTTCCTTCAAACTGAATGTCATACTTGTCACCTCTTATCTTTATTATAGTTAAGATACTGCATTTTTTACGTCAATCACTGTCTTTAAGACGAGCCACTCTGCTGGTATTGGGACTAGAAGGTGGCCTTAGCTATAGACAGCCTTCGAAATTTATTAGCCAAAATGTCCATAGTCTCCTCTCTTCCCCTAGTAGGCTTCAATATGCTTGGCTTTTTTCTCTATGCAAAAAGCCCCCGACAGCTGTAAGGCTGCCGGGGGCTGGTGCCCGCCACCTACTAGTGGGCTATTTTTCTAGTAGTTCCCAACGTGGGGTTACTTTGAAGAAGTCAGCTAGGTCATGTAACTGGCTATCGCTAATGCCATCTTGATGTGGCAAGTGAGCGATGCTGAGGTAGACCTTGGCTGCCTTGTTGACGGTCTCAATGAGGCCAAAAGCAGTCCGCAATGCTTGAGCCAGTGGCTAAGATGCCATGATAAGCCCAGACGACGATGCGACTGTCCTTGAGTTTGGCTGCTGTCGCCTGACCAATGGCTTCGGTCCCGCAGACCATCCAAGGCACGACCCCGATACCATCCGGGAAGACAATCAAGCACTCGGTAATCATACGCCAGAGAGTCTGGGTGAAGGCTTGGTCTGTCTGATCCAGAATGAAACTGAGGGCGGAAACTTCAGTTGCATGGTTGTGGAGGACAATCCGATGATGAGGGTCTACTGCCAGTCGGGTGCTATGGCTAAGTAGGTGCATATAAATCTCTGACGTTGGTTTATTGTCCCCTTCGAAGCCCCAGACAATGGCGTAACCATTAGGCTCTACTCGAATCACACCCAAAGTCTCCGTCAGGGAATCCCGTACCCGGCGAAATTCTGAGCCTGACGCTGTAATCAGGACATGACGACCTACCATCTTCTCCGGCACATGTTCCAAGGGAACAAAACGTGGGGATGCCACTTGATCAATTTGTGTGAGTTGCTCTTCAGTGAGAATAGCGGAGATATTGCCTCCGTTCTTCTCATCCCACCCCATTGACCACATGACATGGGTAATATCTGCAAATTCCGAAACGATGGTGCTGTTTTGGAACATGTTCTATTCACCTGCCTCTTCCATTTTTTTGTTGTAGGCCATACGTGCGCGATAGAGCACATAGAAGAGGCCAGCCCATAAGACGAAGAGTAGGATGCTGACAATATTGCCAGACAAACCAGTAGATAAGAGATAACGGAAATCAGGACCTTCAAAGGTTGACCAAGACAAGAGCTTGCAGCTTCTACTACCGCAGCCCCTGTTTCATTAGCCAAACGGGTAATATAAGTAGCGAAGAAAGTTGCCCCGTAGAGGAAGAGCGGTGCAGACACCACCCCATGGAAGATCATCCGCGCCAAGTTCCCGTTGGTTAGGAGCAAGGCCCCTACAACGAAGGACAAGTTGATAATCCCCGCAAATGGTAAGACAATGTTACCAGGTAAGATAACAGACATAATCAAGAGCACTGGGATGGTAATAATCACGGCTACCCATAGTTCGTTACGCCCTGCCAAGATAGGCCAGTCCAGACCGATGAAGACTTCACGGTCGCTAAACTTCGTCCGCATAAACTCAGAGATAGCCTCAGATACAGGCGATAGAGCTTGAGAGAAGAGCTTAGAAATCATTGGGAAGAGGGTCATAGCGGTCGCTGCTTGGACAGCTAACTTGAGGGAACCCTGATAGGCCGATAACCGGCTGCCAAACCCAAGACGAAACCAATAATGGCCCCCATAACGGAGTTTTCGCCAAAAATCCCGATCTTTTCCTTAAGAGCATCCGCATCCATTGGCTTGTTGAAGAAAGGAATCTTCTTCAGCAACTCATCAATTGGATAGAGAATAACGGAGATTAAGACAATAAAGTGCGGCACGGTTACCCCTGGAATCCCGGTCAAACGTTCCACTTCAGGTCCGTACATATCGCCCGCCTTGAGCTCGAAAATAATTTGAATCGTGGCTGCAACAAAGCCCATGATGACATTGCCGGTAATATAGGAAACCATAACGGCGGTAAAGATTTTACCCCAGACATTCCACATGTCCACGTTGACGGTCTTGGTTTGTTTGAGCATCAGCATGACAATGTTGACCCCAATGGTCAGAGGGAACATGAGAAAGGCATATGGCCAAGCCCAAGAGATGGCCGCCATACCCGGCCAGCCACCGTCCACAGCGGGCAAGGAGAAACCTGTTCTCGTAGCCATAGAGGCAGCTGCATCCCCCATAGAGGTCATCATGTAACCAATCAATAGCCCCATCCCAGAGAAGGCTACCCCTAAGGTCAGCGCTGAATGGAAAGCTTCGGAGAATTTCATCTTCATAAGAAGCCCGATAATCAACATTAAGAGGGGAACAAAAACGGCTGCTCCCAAATCATTTAAGACATAATTGACAACTGTTTGTAAGATATCCATGTGTCATTCCTCCTTGATTCACACGGTCGTCGTTGCTAGGAAGCTAGGTCCTAGGCCTTCAAGAAATCAATAATCTTTTGTAACTCAGCATCTTGCCCCATACCTGTCAGGAAGGCAATGCCGTTAAAGGTTGGGATGTCGATTTGATCCTTAGTTTTAACGATGGAGACATAGGCATCCGCATCTTTGACATGATGTTTGAGTGATTTAATGTCCACTGCTTCGACTTGAGCAGGTACGCCCTTGCCTTTGAGCAACTTATCTAACTTGGACGCTACTGTTTGAGAGGTCGCAACCCCAGAACCACAGGCAACAATAATCTTTTTCATAATCAATCATCCTTTCTAATGGCTTAATAGGTCTACAATCGCTTCTGGCGACTGGGCAGCTTCTAGTTTGGCTACCAAGTCCTCCTGGCTTAAAAGTGCCATGAGCTCTGCAAGGAGATCCACCTGAGCCTTGGCTTCTTTTATGCCTAAAATCATGATATAACGCGGATAAACTACCAAATCATCGGTCCCCATCTGGATAAAAGGCATTACCGGCTCTACCAGACGGTAAAAGGCGATAAAGGGACGTTTGACATGTTCAACATAGGTATGGGGAATAGCCACTGTCACATGTTCCAAGGCCAATCCTGTCGGGAACTCTGCCTCTCGCTCCGCCAAAGCCTGACCGAAGCTATCGGCCACATAACCTAAGTCTTGCAACTTGGCTGCTTGATGGGCAAAGAAGAGGGCTTGGTCTGTCTCCTCACACGCCAAATCAATCAATTCCGACTGAATTAAACTTGCTACAACCCCCATTCGGGTCACTTCCTTCCTAGAATACGTACAAGGTGCAATAAGAGATAAAAATCTTCATCCTGGCCAAAGCTTAAGTCGAACTCTTCTTGCAGGGTCTCCTTAAGGGTCTTTACCAGGTCCCATTCCCGGGGAAAGACTCCTGCAGTCGTCTCTAAGACAGTTTCGATTTTTTCCGGCGAGACGGCCTCTTGGCCTGTCTGATGGCTTAGGGTCCGAATCAGGAAGTAGCGAATATGAACCACGAAGCGCCCATAGTCGGGTGACTCCTTATCAAGGGGCTCTCCCGTCTTAGTCTCAATCACTTGAATCAAACGATTAAGGATTTCGCTCAGTTCTACCACATTATGGAAGCCCGCCTGATCAATCTGGCCATTGACCAGATGCAAGGTCAGGAAGGAAACCTCTTCCTGGGCCAGTCTAAGTTGATACTTGGCATTGACCTGGGCAATGGCCTCGGCTGCTGCCTGATACTCGTCCGGATAAAGATAATGGAGCTGATACTGGAAAGGGTCGTAATCGCCCCCTTCAATAGGCTCCCGGTCCAAGGCATATTGCAAATGTTTAGCAATGGTGAAAATGAAGGTATCCATCAAGGATTTCTTCAAACAGGCCTCAGCGATGACGGTAATGTCTTGAGCTAGTTCGAACACCCATGGTTCCAGTTCCTTAATTAAGGCCTAGCAACTGTTCCTGACGGTAACTAGACGCTAAACTAAAAGACCCTGGTCACAGCAGATGGGTCAATGGTGTCCCCTTTTTTCTTGCCAAACCCTACACCTCTCCCTAATGCTACCAATTCTGCCCCATCATCTCTGGCGACTAAAGACAGCATTTCTGGTTGAGTGATTGAATGACTTTCACTGCGCACCTCCCCTTTCGACAAAAAATAGGCACAACTCTCCCTATATGGGAAAGTTATGCCTAATCTAATAGTTACACCACTTATTACCTACATTATAATGTATGCGCTACCTAAATTCAAGGGTATTTTCCTTTACAAATCCATCTTTTTGCCTACAATATGCAGAACTGGTTCCACCAAAAGCCCTTTGCTAAGGCATTCTTAAAAGCAAAACTGAGACTTAATCAAGCCTCAGTTTCTATAATCTTAATAAACTTGCTGACCGGCCAAATAGGTGGCGGTCACTTTTGACTTGTCGCCAGTCCTTGACGCTTCGCAAATCATGGGACAGGACAACTAGGTCTGCCCACATACCGGCTTCCATTCCCCCAATATCGGTTCGACTTAAGGCCTTAGCTGCCCCAAGTGTATGGGCATAGAGGGACTCTTCAAGTGTCAAGCGTTGTTCTGGCATCAAGCCTTGAGGCGGTAGCCCGTCCCAGGTCTGGCGGTGGACTGCGTAATGCAGACTCTCCAATGGTGTTACATTGACCACTACGGGTGTGTCGGTTCCAAAGGCCAGAGTTGCACCTTGCTTCAAGAATTCCTTAAAAGGAAACATGTGCTTAGCACGTTCAGGTCCTACTTCTTCATCCAAGCTATCATAGCCCACCATCAGGTGGCTTGGTTGAACAGAAACCACTAGCTGCTCTTGGGCCACTAGGTCTAAATCAGCCCAATCCATTACTTCTAGGTGCTCAATGGTGTGGAATTTACCTAGACTGAGGGGAAATTTGGCTAGGGCTTCCTTGTAATAGGTCAAGGTCAACTCAATGGCCCGGTCACCAATGGCATGAATTCGCATCGGCCAATCTTCTTGGCTAGCAGCTAAGATAAGGTCATGCTGGGTCTCAATCGGGATTAAGGGCCCACCCACATCTCCCGGGTAATAGGGCTCCGGATACTCTGACTTGAGATAGGCTGTATGAGAAGACGTCACGCCGTCAAAAAACTGCTTGACCCCACCCATTTGTAGCCAAGGGCCACGATAGCGCTGATAGAGTTGACGCAGAGGCTCACGATTGGCCCGCATAGCTGGGAAGAAGCTGAGACGCAGAGGAACCTGGGCCAGGGCGCGTTCATAGAGTTCCGGATAGACCATATCATCAGGACTCTCACCCTGTAATGGCGACATCCCCTACCGCCGTTACCCCCATGGCATGAAGGTGACGACTAAAATCTTGCATAGCTAGAACTGCTTCTTCATGGAAGCGTCGGAAGACCTCCGTCTGATAGTAGACTGCAGCAGCTTCTAGGAAAGGTGCCCGTTAATTGGCCATCTGCCTCATCAACTAGAGCCTGGCCTGACAGGGTCACAACATTATCAGGATTCAAGCTCAAAGGCCTCCAAAGCCGCGGTATTGAGCCAAATAGAGTGGGCATCGCCGGACAAGAGCATGGTAGGCTCCGAACAGTAACGGTCAAGCGTGCGACGATGGGGTTGCTGAGACGGTTGAAACTCGCTAGCATACCAACCAATGCCTAAGCGCCAACCCTGACGTATAGGTAGCTCCTGGGCTTGCCGTGCGACTATTTCAGGAGTCGTCCCCCCTACTTGTCCCAAAATCCCCGCTTGAATCAAGCTAGAAGGATAGAAGTGGACATGCGCATCAATAAAAGCCAGGTAGCAACATTTGCTGACCTAGGTCCTTGAGCGGCAAGTGCTTGAGTGCTTCTGGCACTAGAGCCTCAAGATTAGCATGGCTTCCCATCGCTTCTTGATTATCCGGCTCATAGACAGCCGTAATTCGTTGGTCACGAATTTCCACAAGGGCTGGCCCGATGGTCCCCTTAGTCGGGTTATAGAGGGCCTGTGTCTTCAATAGATAGTGCATGATTTCCTCCTATAAGGCCATCTTGAAGCCTAAGAATTGTTCGTTAAATTCCTTAATGACATCCGCCGGTAGGAACTCGTAATGTTCGAGTTGTTGCAAGATCTCAGCAGGCGGATTGAAGGCGGGGTTGTCCAGCGTCTCTTGAGGCAGTAGATACTTGGCTGACTCGTTTGGCGTGGCGTAACCTACATATTCTGCGTTTTTAGCGGCATTTTCTGGTCGTAGCATAAAATTAATGAAGGCATAGGCACCGGCTTCATTTTTACTAGTGCTAGGAATAGCGAAATTATCTGTCCATACAGCCGAGCCGTCTTTTGGCACGATATAAACAATATTAGGATTGTCCGCTATGACACTGGCAGCATCGCCGGAATAACCCATGCCAATCGGAGCTTCGCCTAAGCGCATGAGGGGTTTGATTTCATCGGTCAAGACTGCTCGAACATTAGGTGCCAGTGCCTTGAGGTAGGTACCGGCAATAGCTAACTCCCCTGGATCTCGGCTGTTAAGCGAATAGCCGCGCGCCTGCAAGGCCATCCCCAAAGTCTCGCGATGGCCATCTAGGACTAGGATAGAATTCTTAAATTCTGGTTTCCATAAATCCGACCAATTCTCAATAGTGGCTGGGTCCACTTGCTCTGTATTCACCATGATCCCAAAGGTCCCCCAGAAATAAGGCAAGCTATACTGGTTACCTGGATCAAAAGCATGGTTGAGCAACCAAGGTGTTAGATGCTCTGTCCCTTCTAAGCGGCTATAATCTAGCGGTTTAAGTAAGTTCTGATTTTTAAGACGCGCAACAATGGACTCGCTAGGGAAGACTAAATCATAGGGCGTCCCACCTTGCTTGAGTTTGGCTTCCATGGCGTCATTGGAATCAAAGGTCTCGTAGATGACCCGATAATTGCTTTCTTCTTCAAAGGCAGTAATCAGTTCAGGATCAATATAATCCCCCCAGTTAAAGATATAGAGGGGCTGACGTTCCACCCCTTGGGCGGTTGTTTGAAGGGACTGCTCCAAATGATGGCGTATCCCCCACAGGGCAGCCATTACCCCTACCAAAATCACTAATCCTTGTACCAAACGCCGCACTGCGCGTCCCCCTTTCTAAACCGGATTCATTCACTTCTTTCATTTCTATCATAGTCGCCAGTCCACTACTAGCCCTGTTTGCCGGCCTTAGTAGCGGAGGCCTTAAACGTTCGGCTTTTCCTAGCTAAGCTATCAAAAAAGGCGCCCTACCATTCAGTAGAGCACCTGATACTTAAGTGTTTTGGGCCACTTGCTCCATAAAGGCAAGGGCTTCTTGATAACCGCCACTGGCCTTAAAGCTCTTGGCCACACGTCCCGCTGCATCACGATAATGAGGCTCTTCCAAAACAGTTAGGACGGCATGCCGAATGGTGGCTGGTGTCATGAGCTTGAGCCAGTAACCGGCTCCCAGTTCAGCAGTCCGTTTGGCTACGGCTCCTTGTTCAGGCGTTTGGGGGCAGAGAATAAGGGGTACCTGATGATAGAGCCCTTCTGAGGCAGAATTCATACCACAATGGGTGATAAAGACGTCCGCAATGGCCAATACCGCCATTTGATCTACTCGATCGTGAATTTCTATATGGTCAGGCAAAGCCCTGCCAGTCACTAAGCTCACTCTGGCCTAAAGCTATGATGACTTGATAGTCCGGCAAATCCCTAAAGGCCTCTATTACGGCATGATAGAAGTCCTCATTATGAACGACTGTCCCCAAGGATACGTAGATGGTCTTGGCTCGTGTCTTAGGATAAGGTTTTTCAAACCGGTCGAATTGACGGTCCAATAAAGCGATAGTTGGAGCCAAAACTATCCCAACATGGTTGAAAGTAAGGGGAAGTATAGACCATGGTAGGGGTAGCCTCATCATTTTGAATTAGGTCTAGGACACTACCAATTTCATAGCCTCGCTCCCGCAAGCGATTGAGCTCGCGATTAATACTTGGCATGGACCAGAGCAATTTCAATAAGGCCCAGATACTCTGCCTCATATAACGTGAGGACTCCTTATTGAAGGCAAAGGTCGTGTTGGAGCAAACATAAGGTAGATCCCAATTTCTTAGCTAAGAGCTTGGCCCAGGTGGCCATCGAGTCCCCCACAACTAGATCCGGTTGGAGTTCTTTCAAAGCCTCTAGAGCTGGACCTTCCATAGCCAAGGTAGATTGGACTAGCAAATGTGTGGCAAAAGCCAAGTCCTTGCCCTGAGCGGTCTGAGCTCTCACGCTCATCTAGCCCCAAGTCAAAATCTCCATAGTCATCGCAAGCCACAAATTGAGCACCTGTCGCCTGAATGGCTTGTCTGAAGCGCTCAAAGGAAAAATAAGTTACTTGGTGCCCGGCCTCCACCAGATAGCGCACCAAACCCCAGAGTCGGATTGGTATGGCCTTGAGCTGGTATACAGAACCACGCAATTTTCATTCTTATCACCTCATTTACAAGACAAGAGCAAATAATAGAGACAATATATTAATCCTATTATAACATGGTGCCCCGCTAAACCCCAATAAAATTACCCTAGCCAAAATAGACAAACACCATCCCTATGCTAGGCAGCATAGGATGGTGACTGACTTACTTATGGGAGCCGATTGCCTCCCGCCTTATAGATACGATACCAGTCCTCACGACTGACGTCAATGCGACAGGCTTGAGCCAAATCCACTAAGCGCCAAGGCTGCATGGAACCCACTAAGACTTGCATTTTAGCAGGATGGCGTAGAATCCAAGCTAGAGCCAAGGCATCCGAGCTGACACCATAGCTTAAAGCCAAGCTAGCTAAACAATCCCTTAAGTCCTGATAGTCTGGATGTAACATATAGGGGCCTTGGTGTAAATCCACTTGGAAAGGCGACCAAGCCTGAACGGTTACCTGATGAAGGCGACAATAATTGAGGACATCACCATCACGATTGATACTTTCCGAGTCTTTGGTGTTGACATTCAAGCTAGCATCTAAAAGCACCGTGTGGGCTGGCCCAAATTCCAACTGATTGACAATGAGGGCTTGATCTAAGTAAGAAGACAAGAGACTTATTTGTCCTGGATTCTGGTTGCTGACGCCAAAGTAGCGGACTTTACCCGCCTGATGAAGGTCATGGAAGGCCTCGGCTACTTCTTCCGGTTCCATCAAGGCATCTGGCCGATGCAGGGCCAAGACGTCTAGGTAATCTGTTTGAAGTCGCTTGAGGCTGCCTTCCACCGCTTGGATAATGTGGGCTTTGGAGAAATCGAAATGGTAGTTAGACCAGACATCGGCCAAGCCACATTTGGATTGGATTAAGAGGTCCTGGCGAGCTAGGCCGAGGCCTGTCCAGGCTTGGCCAAAACGTGATTCAGATTGACCCTTGCCATAAATATCAGCATGGTCGAAGAAATTAATCCCTAGGTCCTGGCAGGTTGCTAGGACCTTTTGGCTGTCAGCCAAGCTTAGGCTATCCATACGCATACAACCTAAGGCAATGGCACTTGCCCCTGCTAGCTGACCTCCTAAGTTTAAGGTCTTCATGCCTCAGCCTCCCCTTCTTCTGGACGATAAACAGGCTGATCTACTAGATTCAAAGCTCTCTACTGGCACCGACTCCGTCTCAAAGACCACAAACTCGTTGTGAGCCTTGAGGAAGCCCTGACGGAACATAGAGGTATTGGATAGGGCCCCTGAGACCAGTAACGGCCAAGGTTGAAGCCATTGACACAGACGCAACCCTTACCATAGGCAGAGCAATCAATAAAGGTATCCTGAATCTGATCCATCTCAACCTCGAAGCGATAGAAATGGGGGACTCTCTGCTTGTGTAGGTCGCGGACCTTCATGGTAGCTAATCGCTGCTAGCATGTCTGGCTTGAATTCTAGGGCATATTGTCTAAAGCCTTTGCGGAACTGGTGGTTAATCATCACTCCGCCCTTAATACCCTTAGATTGGGTTGGACTATTGAGTTTGAAGCCGTAATTGACGCGCCCCATATTTTCTACCAAGACATCAACTTGAGCAGTGGCCTGGTCGGTATCAAAGAGCACTTCATCGCCAATGTCTTCTCGGTATTGGGTCACGAGATGCTTGCCTTGGATAAAGACTTGAACCCGGTCATGAGCATTGATGATTTTAAGTCGTTCCGGATGGCCGTGGTGTGCGACCCGCGTCCGATAGAGAGTATAACCATAGTGTTGGCCCAAGGCTTCCATAGCTAGCGGGTAGTCCACTTCTTGGCCGGTTCCTAACTGGTCGGCGACTTCTAACAAGTCGGCCCAGCCAAGCACTGGATAGGTGCCATAGGCTCTAGCCTGGCGGCTACGCGGCTCAAACTGAGGTAAGTCTGGGAAAAGCTCATGGGTCACCCGCTGAACTGCATAATATTTGGCAGTTGGTTGGCCCCATTCATTAATTGGGGCATCGAAATCATAGGAAGTGACCTGCGGGAGATCCCGATGCTTGCGCGCAGAACAGCCATTAATAAAGCCAAAGTTGGTCCCGCCTCGCAAGAGGAAGAGGTTGACACTGCCGACAGCCATCATTTCCTTAACATCATGGGCCAAGTCCTCTGGGTCACGGCGGACAATAGGCTCATTCCAACGGTTGAACCAACCATCCCAGAACTCCGTGCACATAAGTGGCCATTGCTTGCCATGACGGTCGAAGAAGGCTTGGAGGGCTTGGGTATTGCCCGGTGCATCCGAGCCGAAGTTACCGGTGACAAAGATATCATCTTCAATCAAGGTGCCGGACTCTAGCGCTTCAATCCAGGTGCCATCAGAGGTAAAGAGTGGCACATCTATCCCCCGGTCACGCATCATTTGGGCCACGGCCCGTAAATAGTCTTTGTCTTCTGCATAGGAACCATACTCGTTTTCGACTTGCATCATCAAGATGGGGCCCCCATGAGTGAACTGATAAGGTACTAGCTGTGGTAGGAGCCAATCATAATAAGCCGCTACCTTGGCCAGAAAAGGCCTGATCATAGGTGCGATATCGCATGCCAGGGATAGTTGAGCAACCAAGCCGGCAGGCCCCCAAAATCAAACTCCGCACAAATATAGGGACAGGGGCGGACAATCAAGTGAAGTCCCATACGGCTGACTAGGTCAAAGTAGGCTTTGAAATCCAGCAAGCCGCCGTCTTCAAAGACCCCTTCATGAGGCTCATGCAAATTCCAAGGGATGTAAGTCTCGACGGTATTGTAACCTAGCGCCTTGAGATTGTAGAGGGTATCTTCCCATTGATCTGGATGCAGACGGAAATACTGGATTGCTCCTGACAAGATTTTGAAGGGCTGACCGTCTAAATAGAATTGGTCGCGAATTTCGAACTGTGTCATGCGCCCATCTCCTGTTGTTTATCAGCAATCTTAACGAATGGATAGTAGACGGCAGTGGAAATCCCGATATTAATCAAGGACAGGACAATAGCCCGCCAGTCAAAGGCTGTTGCGAAGAAACCATAGAGGACAGGTGGCATTACCCAAGTTACGTTCTGAGTAACCGGTGCTACCAAGCCCATCGTTGTCGCAAAATAAGCCACTGTTACCATCAGCACTGGGCTGAGGACAAATGGGATGAACATAATTGGGTTAAGAACGATTGGCACCCCGTACATGACAGGTTCCCCAATGTTAAAGACCATAGGGAAGATCCCTAACTTAGCCACTTCACGCAAATGACGACTACGTGCCATCCAGAGAATGGAGATAGCTAAGCCAATGGCATCGAAACCAGACAAAGGCACCGAAGGAGTTATCTGTCCATAGATAAGGAATAGTGGTACCAGCGCGGTAGGCTTCTAAGTTGGCTAGCATGGTCACCCCGAAGAGACTGGACATAACAGGCGCCAAGACGTTGCCGCCGTGGAGGCCGAAGAACCAGAAAATCTTGTTTAAGATGACAATAATGAGGACAGCCAAGAAGCTTTGCGACATATTAAGCAGTGGCGCTTGTAGGACCTTATAAACCCAGGTAATCATCAATTCACCGGTCAATTGATTGAAGGCATAAGTGGCAATGGCGACTACATACATGGCAATGGCTGCCGGAATGATGGATAGGAATGGCTTAACGATAGCAGGTGGTACTGAATCTGGCAACTTAATGGTCCAGTTCCGATTCATGACCTTACAGAAGATGATAACCGATACGAAACCAATGATAATCCCTGTAAAGTAACCCTTGGCCCCGATTTGGTCAAGCGGAATGGCATTACGTACCGTAACCGCTAATTCCTCCCCTTGAACTGCTACACCTTGTAGCTTATCGCCCAGAAGTCCAGCTAAGGCCTTAGAGTCAACATTTTCTAGCTTAAAGTTCTGCGTTACCGTATTGGCAATGGTAATGACGTAGGAAGCAACAGCCACCAAACCAGCGGAGACTGTATCCACCTTGTAAATCTTGGCGATATTAACACCAAAGTTAAAGAGAAAGAGGAAGACAACAATTGGGATAGACCCTTTGAAGAGGATGTAGTTGATATCAATCAACCAACCAAAAGTCTGCGGGATGAAGGTATTGCCAAATTGGCCAGGTAAATCCGCCAAAAAGGCATTAATCATGAGAGCGAATGATCCGGCCATAATAACCGGCATGGTCCCAATAAAGGAATCCCGAAGTGCAACAAGGAACCGTTGGTTCCCGACTTTGTTGGCGATAGGCATCAGGCGCTCTTGCCAACGATCGACTAAACTTGCCATGATAATTCCTCCTTAAAATTTTTACATAAATTAATTAAAACCTCGGTTTGGGTGTCTACCAACCTAGCACGGACTGCTCCTCAGCCACTTATTGGGCTAAGACTTGGTAGACTTCGATTAATTCCTGAGCTAAATCGACAAAGGCGATACTGGTCATGAGATGATCCTGACCATGAATCATAAAGAGACTGAAGGGCTGCTCAATCCCTTGCGCTTCTTGAGCCAAGACTCCGGCCTGGGCGTGATGGGCTTCTAAGAGGGCTGCTCGAGCCGCTGCCATTCGCTCCGTCGCGCCCTGGAAATCTCGCTTCTTAGCTGCTGCCATGGCTTCGATGGCACAGGACTTGGCTTCACCGCCATACATAATTAACTGCATGGCTACTTCTAATGCGGCTTCTTGTGACATAGGCTGACTCCTTTATCCCATGAGACTTACGGCTAAGGCCAGGACCTTATCGCCTTTCATCATGCCATAATCTGTCATGGGGATGACTTCCACTGGGATGCCACGGGCTGACAAGTCAGCGGAAAACTCGTTCTTCAAATAGCGGACTTGGGGGCCTAACAATAAGACATCTACTGCATTGTTTTGGAGATATTCCTTGGCTTCTGGCACTGGCACTGCAAAGATATGGGCATCTAACCCTTGATCTTGCGCGGCCTTTTCCATCTTGGATACCATGAGACTAGTCGACATGCCAGCAGCACAGACTAACATGATTTGCTTGGTTTCCATTTACAACACCCTTTCCTTATAATTCGAAAGAAAAAATAATCGGTTCCTATTATTTTGAAAATGTAAACAAGCAGGCGTGAACGGAACCGATTCTTAATTTATTATTTACTTTCTATTACTATTATAGGATTGAAAGGGCTTTTTGTCAACGTTTACATTTGAGGCTATGCTTGTTTTTTGTTATGATATTCGAGAGGAAGTGATTATCCATGACGTTAACTAAAAAACAAGCCGCCTTAAGGGCCACCATCTTAGATAAACTATATGCAAAAGCACCACTATCACGTATTGATATTGCCAAAGAAACGGGCATAACGCCTGCTACTACGGGGGTCTATTATCGGGGATTTAATTCGCCAAGAACTCGTCTATGAAGTTGGGGAAGCTGAAGATGATACTGTAGGCCGGAAAAAAACCTTACTTAGTCTTATGCCCCATCGTGCCTACTATCTAGGTGTCGAAATCTCTGAGAAAATACCTAGCCTTGGTCATTACAGATAATCTTGGCGAGATTCAAGCCAGCGACTACAGCATGACCTTTCCAACGACTAGGTAACTACCCGACTAGCGCTGACTTAGCTGACTTCATTCATCAATTTATAGCGCAACATCCCTGACTTTCCCTTGACCGCCATTGGCGTCGGGCTACCGGGACATGTGGACTTCGACTTGAGTCCCTATATTCAATCCAACAATCAGCATTGGCAGAATCTCAATCTGGAAGAGCTAGCCCAGGCCTTTAGCCTGCCGGTTTATTTTGATAATAAGTCTCATTGCTTGACCCTGGCCCAAAGACTTTATGGCCAAGATGACAAAAACGATCATAATTTTATCGTCTTCCATGTCGCTAACGGTATTCATTGTTCCTATATGTATCAAGGGCAAATCTACGGGCGACAGAACTTCCTGATTGGCGAAATCGGCTCATACGATTTTGAATCCACAAGGGGAAGCCTGCACCTGTGGTAAACGGGGCTGCCTGCAAGTCTATGCTAGCGAATCTAGTCTGATTGCTAAGGCCCAAACCCTCTATCGGGTAGCCCAATCCACCTTCCTGCCTAGCCTAGTATCAGAGTCTGAAGCTATCACGCTGGCTACCATTATGGATGCCTGCGCCTTAGGCGATACTAGCTGTCTCCAATTGATTCAGCAAGCCTGTCACTACCTATCGATTGCCCTATCCAATCTCAGTCAGCTGATTGACAGTGACGCCATCTACCTTGACGGCCAGTTCTTCTCCTATCCACTAGTCGACACCCTCTTGCACCAGGAGCTAGCGGCTACCACCCCGCTCTTCCATAAGCAAAAGAAAATACGGCTCATTCCCCTGGCCTATAGCCCACTCAATATTGCGCGGGCAGCCACTAGCCTCTGTGTCAAAGCCAGCTTCTTATCAGCATAAAAATAAGCGGACCTCCTACTAAAGCTTGTAGAAGGTCCGCTCTTTTATTGCCTTAATTAGCGGTTAATGGAACGCGCAATCATGGAAATGGTATGCCGTTGACCGCGAATTGCCTTGCTGAGGGCAAAAATATTCTCTACAGGAGCCAAACAGCCATAGCCAGAGTCCCCAATGTGCTGGATGTCTACCCCACAAATCTTATTGCGGATAGCCATCTGCTTAATGGTGTCGGTATCCGAGCTTTCTTGGCTAGTTCCAATGGCGCTCATCACTAGAGCCCCTGCTTGATGGGCTCGCTGAACAATGGCCTTGAGATCTGCCTCATCGAAGCCTGGCACACTGCCTACAGCCGGCGCCAAAATGACATCCGCTCCAGCCTCAATGAATTGGCTGACCGCTTCTAAGTCTGCAACAGGCTCGTCAACCCCTGCCCCATGCATCTTACCCGCAATAACCAAGCCAGAGAAGTGCTGCTTGGTTAGTCGGATGGCCTCCGCTATGGTATGATTGGTCACACCAGTCCCAGGATTACCCGTCAAACAGATAAAATCAAGACCAAAAGCTTCGGCCGCCTGTAGCGATGCCACATTGACCTGGCGCCCAGTCACTAATTCTTGCCGTTCTTCATTCATCTTAGCGTTAAGATCGACAGGCTCCAAATTGACGCCAATCGGGCGGCCCACCAGTCGATGGAGCTCTGCGACAAAATTGGGTGCATCAGGATCAATAGCAAATATAACAGGGTTTAGTAAGTCTACCCCATTTAGTAAAATGAGATCCGCCCCAAAGGCGCGAGCCATCTCTGAGTTAGTAATATCCCCAATGTAGGACTCCTTAAAGCCCACATTCTCAGACAAAATCACTCGACCCTTCACTAGCCTTAATACTCTGTTTTAGTTCTGCTGCTGACATGGCCAGAATTTCCGACGTGTTGGCACTAATCAAACGTTTTACCATGTGAAATCCTTCTTTCTATTATTTCTTAATCAGAACAACCCTAACACTTGATTACGCCTTTTTGTTTACATTTTGTTATTAATTAGTATAGCATGATTCGTCAGTTATGTAAACGGTTTATATTTTTATAGGGCGCTAGCCTTGATGTAACTATATCGGGTCAATTTTATACATCGAGTTCGGGTTAACCAGAACTCACCATAAAATCGTGACCGCTTAAGAAAATTATATTCCATTACCATTTTCCCTCATTATATAAGCATTTGGTCGAAATAAATTCTTTTCCCAAAACGCCTTTTTTTGAAAAATCCGCTGAATCGACTTATAAAATCTGCTAATCATTAGGAACTTGAGCTCCTAGTTTATTCACCCTATATGGACAAAAAAGGTTGGGCCTAAACCCAACCTTTTGCTTTAATCCATCTTTCGAATCATCTTCCGAGTTTTAACCAAATGCTCCTTGGTTGCATGGAATTGGCGTTGAGCCACCCCATAGTAGAGCAAGTCGGTAATAATCAAAGACCCATCTCGGGAAGTAACCGAGCCTAGGCGAATTTCTTTTTCGTCTTGGGGGATGAAAAGGCAAATATCAGCAAGACTGACGAGGGGCGCCTTGAGATTATGTCCCGTGATAGCGATTATTTTGGCACCCTGCTCCTTAGCAAGGTAGGCCATTTGATTGACACTATGGGTGCTACCACTATAACTGACTACCAGCACCACATCGCCAGGCATACAGTGCGCCATTTGCGCCATGAGTATATGAGTGTCACGATCATAGGTGACTGGACGATTAATTCGCGTCAACTTATGAACCAAGTCCATGCAGACTACGCCACTGCCTCCAATTCCGCAGAGGAAGAGACGATGGGCGCTAGCCATCCAATCAATGGCTTGCGCTAGATCTGTTTCATCCATGAGCTCATAGGTCTGGCGTAGATTCTGTTCTAGGATACTTTGGGTCTTATGGATGAGCTTAGACAGACAATCTTTAGGATCTAAAAAGAGATCCACCTCTGGCATTTCCTCATCAGTCCGGTCCTGTGCCAAGTCCAATTTTAAGGCAGGCAAGCCTTTATAACCCATCTTCTTAGCAAAGCGAGTCCAGGCCGCCCCCGATGTTCCAGAAGCAAAACCTAACTCCACAGTATTCATATCTAACACTTCATGCCGGTGCTCCAGTATATAGCGACCGATCATCTGTTCAGTCGCTGTCATTGATCCTAGGGCACTTTTGATCTTGGTAATACAACTCATACGATTCTCTCCTTTGTTATACCAAACACTGAATCCTACTTTCCATGATAGCCACGCCTAGCCCATTTTCGCCTACAGTATATCACAATAAATCGCTTACAGCAACTAGCTTTCCCTATGTTTATTCACAAACAGAGAGAGATTTTTGTCATTATCCAAAAGAAAACAGGCTCTAATAGCCTGTTTTTAGCTGACTAATTTTACATCATAGACATACTTTGCATTCTTCTCTATCCACACTGTTTATTTTGTAGCGCCTTTTTACCCAGACATTTCGCTAGCCATAGGCTTTGCGCCGACAAATAGGCAAAAGGCAAGTACAAGACCAGGCTTCGCCAATAAGCAGGCCCGACCCCCACGCCGCCTCGCATCATGAGCCAATAGAGAAAAGGATAGCAGAAGAGCAGAAGATTGACTCCGGCGAGCCCAAGATAAAGTCGCCAGGTCTGACGATGACGAGCTACTGTCGCTAGAATCGCGCCCAAGAATAAGCAGCCATTAAGAACCGATGCTTCACGCCAATCCAAATTGTTAAAGCCAAAACGCAAATTATTCAATAAAGGGACTAGGAAATAGAGCAACATCCCCGTCTGTAAGTAAGCCAAGCCCAACTGATGACGTTCCCAAGGCTACTTGCTTCTTATTTCGAATCCCCTTCTGGCTTTAGGCCAAGCTTGGGCGAAGTTCTTAAGGCGATGACTCCAAATTAGCGAAGCGAGGAAGAAGACACCTGACCGAATCATCAAGTCGACTTCGTAGGCCGTCCTTAGTTTTGTGCTTCCTTGCCCTGGCACAAGCAGCCCCATCAGCAGACGCCCCCAGAGCACAACAAGTCCCAGCCATTCCAAGCGATAGGCCCATCGCATGCTAGTCCCCAGATTGGGATAACCAAGCCAGCCAGGTGACTGCCATAGCTAGTAGCCAGGCAGCAAAAGGCAAGTTAATGAAGTCCCAGTTAAAGATGTTCTGGTATATCCATAAACCGGCCAGCACCTTAAAGACTAAAAATAAGGCAAAGGCACGGTCCTGGCGTGCTTTATCTACTATGGGTTCCATGGCAGGCTCTCCTTTCCTCTTGTCTCCTTTATTATAACAGACTCCCCAAAAGGCGTCATTAACCGACTAGCCAAAAAAAGTGCGGACTCACCCGCACTTTCTCATATTAGTTCTTAATTCTTGTCTGGCACAAATGCAAGCCAATCTGCATCCAAATACCAGCCATCTGGAATGGCCTGACTGTCTGTTTCATGATAGCCTACTTTGACCACGAAGGGTTAGGACTCCCTTGCCAACTGCTGATAGCCTGTGGGGACTTTCCCCTGAACGCGCACTCGCAGAACTTTAGCTGAGGTTCCCCCACCAGTAGACTGACTGAAAGCAAACCAGTAAGCATCCCCTACTTGTCCTAAAAAGCCCTTCTCATCGATGATCATTCGGCATTCAATCGATTGTCCAGATAAGGTCTCTGCTTGGGTCAATACTTGGTCTAAATCTTGTAATTGATAGGCTTCTGCCCCTTGGTAATGGGAAGTCACACCAAAGACATAGCCTTTGACGCTAGCCTTGAGCTTCCATAAAAGTAATAGAGCTAGTGCCGGTAGTCCTATCAAGAATAGAACAGACCAGCCTAGGTTGAAGATTACTTTCATCCAGGTCTCATAATAGTTCAAATTATAAAAAATCGGAGCCGCCACAAAAGGCCAAATCCCCATCAGGAGATAAACTACATCTAAAATCCAAGCAAGCTTAAGCAAGTCTGATCTGTGATGACGGTAGCCCCACCAAGTTAAGTGGATTGTCGCTAACCATAAGGCAGTTACTAACAGATAAGTTAGTCCAAGGAAATATTGGAAACGTATAACGACCATCAGCCAGCCTTTAACGAAGAGATAGCCTAACAAAACACGATCAAGCGATTTAGTCCCCATAGTTGGAGCCAGCTTTAAACGAGACTCCCGCTTGCTAAGTTCACGCCCTACCAAAAATTGCTGATAGGCACAATAAAGCACTGGCACTACTGGAATATAGAGAATTGTGCAGATAACCAAGAAAGCGATAGGGTTGAAAAAGACGGATAACTCTCGAATATCTTGGCTTGCGAAGAAATGGATTACGATACCGGCATTGGTCGCACCCGCTAAGTAATGACACCAAGCTTGCTGTGATTTATAGCCTAACCAGGTTAATACTAGTGGTAATAAAAAGATGAGTTCCTCCAGCAATAGGTTCCACAAATCACTCTGCCCAATCCGTCCGACCATAACAGAACCAAAAACAACTCGGCTAATCCGGAATAAAAGATAGACTAGTTGGCATTCCAGCAACCAACGTTGCTGATTAGATACTGACCTGTTAACTTGCATATATTTTCCTCCTCTTAGGGATATTAACTCTTACTGGCCTTGCCTAGTTAGAACTAGGAAAGACAGCAATGTATGTAGACTGCGATAACTCTACTATAAAGCGCACTAATATGACAGATAGAATTCTTAAGACGGTATTATCATGAAGCCTACCAAGCTAGCTTGGTAACCCTTCTGGTTTTCTTCTGTCATTAGGCTCCCTACTAATCTTACGACTTTCGCTCGTATCGCTTAGTTTCCAGTTCATGTAACCAAACAGCCCTTGCTTCATCGAAACGGTTCTTGGCGCCTAGGAGTACTAGCCAGATTATGATAGGGATAATCAATAGTATCAGGATAAGGCCTTGGCTTGCCCATAAAATATATGGGAATAATAAGATTCCAAGCACCCCTAAGCCTACTTCTAGAATGGTCAAAACTAAATCCAGTCGGTAGCCTCTTTGAAGATTGTCGTATCATGATCTTTCCACGCAATCATCAACCAATAGAAAGCCAATAGGCGTCCAACATATACAAACCCAAGTACAAATGCGAACGACAATTAAATCTAAGCCCTGTTATCAGCGTTAATACTCGCAAAACAGTGTACAAGGTCATGTAAAGGTTAAACTCGGACTGGCGCCCCTTTTTACTCTCGTCAATCAATGCATGTGCCTCCTTAACTTACAATTTAAGCTTATATTACTAGTCTGAAATCAAAAGCGACGCTTGGCTCCTAATAAAACGAGCCAGATAACGATTGGAACCACTAATATCAAAGGCATATGCCAGGATGATCTTCAATACTCCAAGCGCATATGGCCATATTACTAAGAATCCTAATAACCCAAGGTAAAACGTTCAATCCCTGTCAGTATCGTATCTATCAGAAAGCCCGCCTTGAAATGGATATCCTTATTGCCTATCCACCCTCTCATTAACAAATAGAAAGCTAGCAGTCGACCAAAATAGATAGTCGCAAAAAGTGGAACAAACGGGTGAAAAGTGAATAAAAGATGTCCTGTCATAAAAGTCAGGATTCTCATGATAGTATACCAAAACATAAAATCATAAAAGTGCGGTTTATGATGATGCTTCTTTTTCTCTGACATTAGGACTACCTCCTACTTTTCCGTCTAGTTGTTCTAGAAATCCCTTGATTCAAATGCTTCCTAGTAACGAAGCTTAGCTCCTAGCAAGACTGTCCACACAATTATAGGTGCTATCATAACTAAGAACATTGGTAGAGATGATAATAAATAAATAACGTATGGTGGTATAAGAATAAACCCCACTACCCAAACCCAAAGTTCAAGCCCTGACAAGATAGTATCTAAGAAAAAACCATAATTGAAAAGGTGAGCCGCATTAGCCTTCCAACCTCTCATCAACCAATAAAAAGCCAAAACTCGACCTAAGTAGACTACCCAAATAACTGGGTATCGGTTTAAGTTAACTAGCATAATAATACCAGTCACAAAAGTAATGACTCTTAATGCGGTATAGATAGACATATATCTTTTCAAAGCCTGGTTGGTGGCTTTTGCTTGACTTCTTCCGTCATTTTCCTTACCTCACAGTATGCCCTAAGCAACCTAATGCCGTTAGGACTTTAATTAATAGACTATTAATATAGCATCATTATACCAAAGTTCTCTAAGCTTGGTAAAGCTTTCTCCCTTTTTCCTTCTCACTAGATTTAACCCTATACGCCTGATAAAAACCTGATAAATCAACATTTCAACTATTCACATCTTGTATTTTGTCAACTTTCTGCTGACTTTCGGATATTGAATGTTTCGTCCATCAAAGCACCCCTTAAACATAATAACCGAGGCTAAATTCATTGTAATTTAGCCTCGGTTAAATTATTTTATAGCCTCTACATAGAAGAGCCTACCTACAAAATCCTTCGTTACTTGAGGGTAGAGATAAAAACCTGCCTTCATTAACTCTGCACCACTTGCTTCAAATGATTGGAAGCCTGACTCTACTTCTCCGTTATTAGAATTTGAGTCATCACATGCCGATTCAGTTAAAGCCATAGTTTCAGCTTCTGGGCCGCCTTCTTCTTTTGCGAGGGTGGCACCCCAGGCACCTTCGCCTAGTACTTGAGTCACACGATATTGACATTCTGATTTTAGACCTTCTAGTTTAAGCACTTGTAATGGCTGCGAAGCCTTTCTTAATACTTGGAAGACCATGACCATAGATTCTGTCTGAGAATCATTGGTCAAACTCCAAGCAGTAAGGTTCCCATCCGCTTCAAAAGGACTAAGTAAACGATGGAAAGTCCCTTGTTGGAAAAGAGCCCGGTGTCTCTTATAGAATGCAACTTGATCCTTTATTTCGGATTGCTCAGATTTTGTTAGCTTAGTAAAATCTAGCTCATAGCCAAATGCTCCATAAAAAGCAACTGCCGCTCGTGATGCTAGCGGTGTCTTACGCCCAGTTTGGTGATTTGGTACAGCTGAGACGTGTGCTCCCATCGCATTAGTAGGAACCATAAGAGAAGTTCCATACTGAATTTTCAATCTAGCCACCGCATCCGAATTATCACTAGTCCATACTTGTGGCATATAGGCTAATATCCCTAAATCAAAGCGACCGCCACCACCAGAACAACTCTCAAAGAGTATTTCTGGATATCGAGAAGTAATACGTGACATTAAGGCATAAACCCCTAGCATATATCGATGAGCTATTTCTCCCTGTTGATCATAAGGAAAAGCACTTGAATAAACTTCACTTAAATGTCGATTCATATCCCATTTAATATAATTCAATCCAGTCTGCTCGATAACAGCTACCATTTGATGGTATATATGGTCTTGTACATCCGAACGAGACATATCTAGAACATATTGATTTCTACCATAGGACTTAGCACGTCCTGGTGTATGGAGAGCAAAGTCAGGGTGTTGCCGATAGAGCTCAGAATCTTCTGAGATCATCTCAGGTTCAAACCAAAGTCCAAACTGCATCCCTTTACTATGAACGTAATCCGCTAAACCTTTAAGTCCATGAGGCAGCTTAGCCTTATATTCAAACCAGTCGCCCAATGACGAATCGTCCCAATCTCGTTTGCCAAACCACCCATCATCCAAAACAAAAAGCTCAACACCTAAATCTGAAGCTGAGTCCACCATTGCATGCAGACGTTCTTCAGTAAAGGCAAAATAGGTGCCTTCCCAATTATTGATAAGTACAGGACGTTCTCTATCTCGGAAGCGAGCTGGGATGAGATGATTTTTAAGAAAATGATGGAATGCTTGTGACATACCATTTAGGCCATCTTCACTATAAGCGAGCACAACTTGTGGTGTAGCAAATTCTTGGTCGGGCTCTACTTTCCAGTGGAAACCTGTCGATTGGATCCCTGCTTGTAATCGGATTTGTTGATAGGGGTCCTGTTCTACACTAAGCTCGTGGCTACCGCTATATACCAACTGAACCCCTAGGGCAACCCCTTGATTTCCGTTGTGTTTGGTGATACCAAAGCCATAAACGGTGTTTGTTGATGACTACTAGTCCCCCGCTTACTATCATATACCTTACGGCCTCGGTGAACGGCTTCTCTCTCGAGCATTCTTTCGCGTCCCCAAGCTCCATTCAGTTGAATGATTTCAGATGGGCGAGGTGATAGATCTAAACTAAAACTAGCCATACGCTCTATCGTTACCGGTTCTTCACTTTCATTTCGAAAGACTGCCCAACGAGTAATAACTGGATGATTCCTGAAAACTGTATAGTAGAGATCTACATACCATGAGTGGATTGGATCGCCCAAACGAACTTTCAGCGTTTCAGCCAATTCACTTGAATCGACATAAGCATGCGGTAGTCCCTCTATAGATGAAGCCCCCTTTATAATTTCATATGAATGATATCTAAAGTCTGTCACACTACTTCCGTCCATTTGCCGTAAGATTAAAGCCGGATGACGATAATCACCATGATTATACCCTGGAAATTCCTGTAAGATATTTCCTAATGACCAATCTCGTTTAGTTTTTTGATTTTGATCAACAAAGTCAACTTCAAAGTCCCTATGAATGACTGGGTAAGACAAGTAGTTAGAATATCGTGGCAATCGTGAGCCAAAATAGCAATGACTTAACACACCATATTCATCAACTTGCATAACATAAGAGATTTGGTCATTTTGAAGATGAAAGGTCTTATTTTTGTCGTTGTAATGTATCATCTAAACCCCTCCTTATAATTTGCTACCAGTTGTTGCAATACCTTGAATAAATTGTCGTTGGAAGAAAACATAAATTAGCGCCATTGGCCATATTGCAAGTACTGATGCGGCCATCAAATGCGGATAGTTGACTGTGTAGGCGCCTTGTATCTTGGATAAAGCAGATGAAAGGGTCGCTTTATCTACCTGTGGATTAATTATTAGTGGCCACATTAAATCCTTAAAAGCGAATAGCGCTGTGAAGATACCTAAGGCAACCAGACCAGATTTTGCCAATGGTAGCATGATGGAAAAGAATATTTGTCCCACATTGGCCCCATCAAGAATGGCAGATTCTTCTAAGGATCGTGGTAGTCCCATAAAGAACTGTCTCAAGAGAAAAGTACCGAATGCTGAGACAATCCCAGGGAAAACAAGCGCAAAAATCGTGTTACGCATGCCCATAGCATCTACCATCAGGTATTGCGGAATAATGAAAATTTGAGAGGGAATCATCATTTGGAAAAGCACCAATCCAAATAACAAATCTCTGCCTGGAAATTGCAGTCGAGCAAAGGCATAGGCTGCCATCGCTGAAAATAGCAAGCCACATACTAGTCTAAAAAACATCATAGCTAGTGTATTAAAATATAGGACTGCGAAGTTATTATCTCGAATTACTTGCGTATAATTCTCAAAATGCCACTGGCTGGGCCAGAAGACAAATGGATCTAATTGAGTAGATTCCGTTACCGTCTTGAAGGAAGTCAGAACCATCCATAAGAAGGGTAGCAACATAGATAGAGCTACTAGAATCAAAAATAAATGAACTAGACCTTTTGATACCATCGGTTTTGACATAATTATCCCTCCATATAATTAACCCATTTCTTCTGGAGCCGAACTTGAATCACTGTAATTAGCATAATAATCGCCAATAACAATATGACAATAGTCGATCCATAGCCTTTATCACTATACTTAAAGGTATTATTATAGAAAAGGTAAACTAAAGAAACTGTTGAGTCGTAGGCTGGACTGGTATTAAGTATCATCATGTAGATAGTATCGAAAACCTGTAAAGATGAAATAATACTTGTTACCAAAACAAAGAATATTTGTGGTGACAAGAGCGGTAAGGTAATCGAAAATAACTTTTTAATGGGCGTTGCTCCATCCATTGTGGCTGCTTCGTAATAATCTTTAGGGATTTCTTGTAACCCAGCTAACAAAAGTATCATGTTGTAACCAATGCTTCCCCAAATGCCAATGATGGCAACAGAGTACATAGCAAATTGCGGATCATCAATCCAGGCAATCGGTCCAACTCCAAAATAACCTAATACATGGTTTATTAAACCAAACTGGGTATTATAGAGCCATTTCCATACCATGGTAATAGCGGCCGGCGCTGCAACCATAGGCAAGAAGTAAACTGAGCGATAGAAATTTCGCCCTTTAATTTTACTATTCAGAATAACCGCTAGAATTAAGGAAATAACGATAGTTGGTGGAACGACAAGTAGCATATAGCGTAAAGTGTTCCACGTTGCTTGCCAGACTTGGGGATCCGAAAATAGCTTCGCGTAATTTTTAAGGCCAATAAATTTATCGCCCTTTCCAAATGCGCCTGACTTATGAAAGCTCAAATAAAAGGTTTGAAAAATTGGAATGATATTGAGAATAAGGAGCCCCAGAATAGTCGGCGCAACAAAGCCATATGCCCATATCCAATCTTTCTTCTTAAACGAGTTTGACATTGATTTCACCGCCTTGCTTGCCTTTATAATATCTTCATATCTGAAGAGTGGGGCTACCTAACCTTTCAAGATAGCCCCACATAAACATTACTTATTAAGCACTACTCTTCCTCTTCTATAAGCTCGTTCATCGCTTTAGCTGCTTCTTCTGCAGCTTCTTTCACTGGTTTTTCACCTAGATATGCTGGCTTAAGAATTTCATATACTTTTTCTTCCCATTTTGTAGTTTCGTGTGTATATGGACGGATTTGAGCATCTTTGATTTCTTCTATGTATGACTTAAGGTTAAATTGCTTGTTAGTATCCACCCAAACATCAGACGCACCTTCATAGGCGGAGATTGCAACCCCTAGTTTAGAAGCCTTTTCTTGTACCTCTTTGCTGGACAGATAATTAACAAATTTCCAAGCCGCTTCTTTATGCTCTGTCTTTGCAGAGATAGCATTTGCTAAACCATTATAAATAGATACTCTTTTACCATCTTTGCTAGGCAACGGCACTACATCCACCTTATCTTTAAGACTTTCATTACTGATAATGCTCCCAATCCGCCATGAACCAAAGAGAGCCATCGCTGCCTTATCATTGGCGAAATAATCCATGGCATCGCCAGTAGTTGGACTTAGGCCTTCTCGTCCAAAACTAAAATAATATTCTAACGCTTCAATTGTCTTTGGATCCGTGTAGCCAGACTTATTGTCAGATGTTAAAGCAGTCCCACCATTGGTATACATAAAATTATAAAAACCTTCTTGGTTTGCTAGCATTGTGGCAATACCATAAATTCCCTTATCCTTATTGGTTAATTTCTTAGCGGCTTCTTTTAAGTCATCCCAAGTCCACTTATCAGTCGGATAAGCAACACCAGCTTCATCAAATAACTTCTTGTTATACCATAATGCGATAGTGTCAAGTCTTTTGGAATACCATACTGATGACCGTTGACCTTATAAATATCAACTAGACCTTGAGGGAATTTGCTAAGATCTAAGTCAGATTCCTTGATTAAATCATCCAGTGGCAACAATTGATCATTAGCACCGTATTTATAGATTTCATTTGAATGCATCCAGAATACATCAGGTAGTGATCCACCTGTCGCTGCAGCCTCTAACATTGTCCAATAGCCTTCCCATCCAGTTACCTGGATATCAACCTTGATATCAGGATTGGCTTTTTCAAAATCATCTGCAATCTGTCTCAACCCCGGCTCTTGGCGTGAGTCCCAAATACCGTAAGTAATTGTTGTCTGCCCTTGTGCGGCCACAGAATCATGTGCAAATAGTATTGGAGTTACTACACCCAATACCAATAATAGGCTGAATATAAAGCTTGGCCAACGACGTTTATGTGCTGATAACATGATGAACACTCCTTATTTATTTGATATTTAAATTATACAATGGTAGATAGCGGTTTCATATCTTGTAATGCCTAGTTTTTTATTTAAGAATGACGCATCATGTACGTACAACATATATTTTGTCTCTTTTCAACATATCTAAATTGACTATCTAAGCTAACTAGCATTATAATAGTATTATAACTTCTATCAGACGAGGTGATATCCATGTCCGAGCAAGAGTTTTACGTTTTCCATAATATATCTTCTGTTGATCTCTACCCCATTCAGTTTGGCAAGGAGAAGTGTGACCCCTGGCATCATTATGGGCCCGACCCTGACCCATAATTACCTCTTCCACTACATCCTGTCAGGGGCGGGGGAGCTTTCTTGAGAATGAGAAGCACGAGGCCATTCAACTGGGGCTAGGCCAAGGCTTTCTCATGCCCCCTAACACGGTCTGTTCCTATACTGCTGACCAAGACGACCCCTGGACCTATTGCTGGATTGAGTTCAATGGACTCAAGGCTGCTAATTTCATGCGTCAAGCAGGTTTGAATGCTAACAACCTGATCTTTACGCCTCATAAGCCCATGATTATCTCTAGTATCAAAGACACTCTGGAGACCATCATCCGCAACCACTCCCAGCATGAGTCCTTTCTGATTGCCCAGCTCTATCTCTTAGTTGATCATCTGATTCGCTTTTCCAAGCACAGTCCTCAGCAGCGTCCTAACGAGATTCATTCCTTCTATATTAGAGAGGCTATCCACTATATCCAGGACCACTATATGGACAACCCCAGCGTGGATCAACTGGCAGACATCTGCCACCTCAACCGCAATTACTTCACCCGTCTCTTCAAGCAAGAGCTCCAAATGACACCTTCGCAGTTTATCTTGACCTATCGTATCAACCAATCCTGCGAGCTCTTGGCTTCAACTAATCGTTCCATTCGCGACATTGCCGAGCAAATCGGCTACAGCAATCAGTTCAACTTTCTCTTCGGCCTTCAAACGTGTCAAGGGTATGACGCCTATGGAATGGCGTCGACGATATCGTTAGCCCGAGGGTATGATAACATAGAAAAATCCGCACTCAATCAGTGCGGATTTTTTTACATTCTAAGTTCTTGAGCCAACCATGGGATCAGCATAGGTCAGTTGATAGATGACCAGTTCCTGAGGCGCTAAAGTAGCCTGCCAAATATGCTTTTCCGTCCGTTCCAAGCTTGCTCGCCCTGCGACCTGCATGAGGGTCTGGAGCTCGCCATCCCCTAAAATATAGGTTTGAGGTTGAGCTGTCGGATTACGTAGTGACAGAATGACACGACGCCCGTCATCGCTTAGGCAGCGGTAGCCATACAGCCCCGTATGGTCAGCCGGCTTATGGCCGATAAAGCGACTATTCTTAAGGCAATCATCATAGTTATCCTGTACCCAGCGAATGGCCTCGGCATTGGCACGCCAACGCTCATGGTCGAAGAGGTCGTAGGAGTAATAGCACTCCCAAAAGGCATTGCCGCGCGTCCCAATAAAGTAAAGGTAGTCACGGAATTCACTGACACTGGCCTGGATAGGATGGTCTAAGAGGCCTGCAGTTGCCCGATGAGCAAAAATCGGCTCATGGTTATAGAAATATTTCTGTGGTACTTGGATAGCTCGCTCGCTAATGAAGGCGTGATAACGATCATCCCGATAGGTCATCATACGGGCCAAATCGGTCTCCCCAAGTGAATCGTAGCCTGTATCCTGAGAAACTTGAATCCAAAGGCTATTGACATAGGCTAGCCACCATGGGCTTGGATTGACGTAAGAAGTTAAATTCAGCCATAAATCTCGCTTCGCCCTTTTTTCATCATGGTCTTGGGCATGTTTTTGACGATAGGCGGACCGTAAGTTCTGGAAAAGCTTAATCAAACGTTCGTAAGTCGCCGTCATCTGGTGCATGCCATGGGGACCAGAGGCATCATCTTGAGCAGGCTCAATCAAAAAGCCATCTAGCTTCCAATAAGACAGATCATACTGGTCCTGATAGGCTAGAAGCTTAGCTTCTAAGGCATCCAAATAGGCCGGGTCGCCCACGTTGACGTCTTGAGTTCGCTCATTTTTAGTCCCTAGTCCTAATTCTGGATGAGCCTTGAGCCAGTTGCTCATGGTCAGCTGCGTGCCCCCATAGCCACCGCGTGGCCCCATCCAAAGGCCAAGCTGGCCGCCATAACTTGCCACTTGATCCTTGATACGTGAGAGGCCAAGCGGAAATTTCTCGTTGAATTCCCAAAAACTCTCATAATTGGCCCAGCCGTCATCGACCACATAGGTATCCAGTGGCACCCCATAATCACTGAAACCCCGCTCCGTATGGCGGCAAAGGAAGTCATGATTTTGTCCTCGTCGATGTCCAGCATATGGTCGTACCAGGAATTATATTGTAGGCGGAAGTGGTTGGGTAATGCAATGCTATCGATATAAGCGAAAAAGGCTTGTTGGATGCTTGAAAATTCAGGGCTTGCTGCTGACCCTATAACCGTCGCATGCAAATTCACTGGCTGATCTGACAGTCACCTCTCGTCCCTAGATAGTAGCGGGACCAATAGCGCCCTTCTTCTAGGCGGTTCTCTGCTAGGGGAAATTCCATCCCTAAGAAGAAACTATTGGCGTAGACTGGCTGGCCACAGGCCACATAGTAGCCACTAAATCCTGCCATCTCAGGAATTGCCTCTTGTTCCTTTGGTGGATAAAACTTGGCATCCTCCTGGAAGGTCATGGCCGATAAATCTAGGAAAATTAATCGCCTGTTTTGCCTCTAGCAAGCTAACCTTGCATTTAAGATAGCCGTCTATTAGCTCATAGATTACCTTGACTCGCGCTAGGTCGTCTTGGTAATCTACCTGAATGACTTCTGCGGTCTCCTTCTCAAGCTGAGCTTGCATCTGGCTAGCGGCTAGTTGCCCGCCCTCCTGCCAATGGATGACAAAGGGCTCACTCTCACTTAATGCATAGGTCTTTCCCGTCTGTCTATTAGTCAGCCGGTCTAAGTAAAACTGTTGATGATTGCAGACAAAATGTCCGATAAGCGTTTGGCTTTGGAGTTCCATACGCCTCTCCTCCTCATAAAAGTAATCATACTTACCTAATATAATTGTAAGCGCCTAGCAAATATTTTACTATCTTATTTTGCTACCTTCTCTATGTGCTGATTAATCACTAAGGGAACTTTTGTCATATTTATAGTAGATTTTACACATATTTCCAGTATAAAAAACGCTCAGAACCGATTGAAACTCATCCAATTCTCATTTTTTTGCCACTTTATTCAAATTCTTCTTGTACGCCAAGGCCTAAAAGCGTATAATGTAGAGTAATTCATCTTTGATATTAGGAGGTATTATATATGAATCAACCAAAAAAAGCCTACGGCCTCTTAACAGCTGTAGCGATGATTATTGGGATTGTGGTCGGTTCGGGGATTTACTTCAAGGCTGATGACATCCTGACCTATACGGGTGGTAGCCTAGCCTTAGGCTTACTGGTCCTATCCATTGGGGCCAGCAATATCGTCTTTGGTTCCCTATCCTTGTCAGAATTTGCTAAGTTAGAGACTTCAAGTGGTGGGGTTGTGGCTTACTTAGACCGCTTTATTTCTTCTCGCTTAGCGACTGGCTATGGTTGGTTCTTAGCCTTCGTCATGATTCCAAGTGTGGTTGCTGTTGTGTCTTGGGCTTCTGCCATCTACACCGGCATACTCTTCAATCTTGACCTGAACCTAGGTCAGCAAGTGCTCTTAGGTATGGCCTATACCCTCTTCTTCATGGCCTTGAATGTCCTCTCTCGTGTCCTCGGGGGTTACTTCCAAACCCTGACCATGTTCGTCAAGATGGTGCCCTTGGCCCTGATTGTCTTTGCTGGTCTCTTCTGGTCAGCACCCGCGCCAAATCTTCCGGCTGGTGTTTCCGCAATTGAACCGAGCAATGTGGGCTTAGGTTGGCTATCGGCCCTAGTTCCCCTGGCCTTCACCTATGAAGGTTGGAACTATGTCGTGACTATTGCACCCGAGCTCAAACATCCAAAACGTGATTTGATTCGTGCCTTCATTATTGGACCGCTCATTATTCTCTTGACTTACTTGCTCTTCTTCTATGGCATGGTCCGCATTCTGGGGGCAACTTTCGTGCTATCAACTGGTGACCAAGCCATCACCTACGCCCTAACTTCACTCTTAGGTGAACGCGCTGGTAACCTAATCCTAGTTGTGGTGATTATCTCCATGCTAGGGGTCCTCAATGGCCTCCTCTTAGCTGGGATGCGTCTACCGCAGGCCTATGCTGAAAAAGGCATGTTACCAAAAGGTCGCTTGGAAGAGATTCACCCTAAATATCAAGTATCCGTACCTTCCGCCGTTCTCTTCACTGCTATTACGATGGTTTGGCTCTTAATCCATTACCTAACGCAAAAATTCGGGATTATGGGCAAGGGCGATGTCAGCGAAATTACCATTGTCTTCAACTACATCTTCTACATCATCCTCTATCTTCGCGTCATCAACCTCAATCGCGAGGGCTTGGCTAGCAATCGCCTGACCAGTCTCTTTGCTCCCGTGATGGGGATTATCGGGGCTGCTCTGGTCATTGGTGGGAGTTTGATTTCTTCCCTTCAAACTACTTTGGTTTTCAGTTTACTCTGCGCCCTAGTGATTTTAATCGGGTGGTTTTACTCTAAACGCCAAATGCAAAACTAACAAAAAAAGGCTGAGACGCTGTCTCAGCCTTTTTATATCATGAATCTTGCGCTGGCATAGCTAGTTGGGTCATGGCTTGATGCATATTGCCTAGAATGCCTTCATCCGTCACTGCAATTAGAATATCGCCTGCTTGCAAGACCATTTTACCTTTGGTGATGTATTCTTTCTCACCACGACGGATGGTGGCAATCAAAACATCTTCAGGCCACTTAATAGCGGCTACCTTTTGGCCTACCAATGGGCTATCAACGAAAATGGGCACTTCGAAGGTGGTCCGTCGACCTGTCTTGGCTAGGTCCTCTTGGTGCAGCATTTTTTCAGCTAATGCCTCATAAATTGGGGGCATCTTAAGGGCTTCCGCGAGAAGGAAGGCTGATAAGACCACTACCGCTAGTGGCATGAGTTGGTTGAGGCCGCCTACCATTTCGCTAACTAGAAGTAAAGCCGTTAGTGGGGCTTTCCCGATGGCTGCAAAGCCCCCTGCCATAGCGAAGAAAATAAAGCAGAGCAAGAGTTCCTGATCCATGCCGGTGACATTGATAATGGACTGACCGTATAAGGCACCTACCAAGGCACCTAGGGACAAGATAGGCAGGAAAATCCCACCTGGCAGGCCAGTCCCATAAGAAACCATGGAAAATACAAAACGTACCAGAAGAATAAGGGCTAGCACTAAGAGTGGCGTCTTAGTGTGAGCTAATTCTAAAATCAACTCACCACCCCCGCCTAGAATGTGGGGTGCCACCAATCCAATTGGAATGATAAGCAAGCCAGCCACAATGCCGTAGAAAGGCGGTTTAACCCAAGGCACTAACTTAGCATAAAGCCGTGGCAAGGCAAAGGTCACACGTTGATAGCACCAACCGAAAGTTGCTAACAAAAGGCCTAAGACTACCAAATAACCGTAATAGGCAACAGGAAACTTGAGATGATTACCTAAATCAAGCGCTGGCTGATTGCCAAAAACATGTAGGGAGATAAAGTTAGCCGTCACCGTTGCTGTCAAAGTCGTTAAAGCGACCGTCGGACTGAAGCTATGGTGAATCTCTTCCAAAACAAAAAGCAAACCCGCAATGGGCGCATTAAAAGCCGTTGCTAGACCTGCCCCTGCCCCACTAGAAATCAGAATATTTTCTTGGACGCGATTGCTCTTGGTTACCTTAGCGACCCCTTGACCGACTGCTGATCCCAATTGAATAGAGGGCCCTTCACGGCCTAGGAAGAGTCCGGACCCAATAGCAATACCACCCGCCACAAATTTCTTCCAGAGAATAGACCACCAGTTAAGACTTAGATGCCCTTGAAGTTGGAGTTCTACCTGCGGAATCCCGCTGCCCTTGATATAGGGTTCACTCCGGACAATCAAGCCTAGGACATAGCCTAGGACTAGGGTCCCTGCAATATAAGGTAAAATCAACCAAGGATTAGCCTGCATGGCTTGATAGGCGGACACAATCCATGACAGGACAGCACCTATCATGAAGCGGAAAGCCGACACAATACACCCCACTAGCCCCCCGACTAAGAGCCCCGCTAAGACATAGCGTGTCTTATTACGGCGAGCCGCAAATTCTTGAAATCTCCTACGCATACCATCACCTCTTCTAGTGAATATTATAGCAAAAAATTGAGGGGCTGTGGTAAAAATTAATTACTCATATCCAGTCCTTGGGTCACGCACCAGGCTTTCACATCCTCAATCACCCCATCCGCCATCTGACGAAACTCTCGGTCATCGACCTTGAGAAGTTTGGGATATTTCATCGTGAGAATAGAGCTCTCTTTAAAACTACATATGAATTTTCATTTCAAATAAATGCACAGCTACTAGATTGGTTCTAAAAAACAATGCGGCAATAGTTCGTTGTCTAACGCTTTATGTAAACATCACGAGATTAATCTGCCTTATATCATTACTAACTTACTAAAACCCCGTAGCACCTCCACTATTTTCATTACTTTGCCTAAATGGACGTAGAAAGGAGTCAACTCCATCAATTACTTTGTTCTAACTCCCTCATTAAAGTCCGTAAAAGTTTCGTCAATTAGTCTATATTTAGATTGCGCCTCAAATGCTAGCACTTGCAAAACTTGACGACCAAATGCCCCCTTTAATTGAGTATCTAGAACATTCATAGTCAATTTGACACTATCATTACATTCAGAAACTATCTTCTCTATTTCGTTTATAGCATTTATTCTATCAGCATCAATTTCAATATCCATTACTTCACATTTGGCTCGGATATTTAGTTGCTGCAATTTTTTTCTAATTTCTCTCGCAACATCATTAAAATTACTCATTTGGCTTACACCCTATCTATCTTTCGTTTCATTTCATATTCATCAATAAAATATTGCAAAAGACTTTTTTCTTGATGATATGCGTTCTCCAATTTATCTTCTAGAATATTCAACTGCTGCGAATACTCTATAAGCAAATCAGATCTCCCTCTCTGACTTAAAAATGATAATACATCTACTGTTAATTCTTCTAGCCTTAGCTTTTCTTTTCGATAGTCCCGATTTAAAATTTCTAAACAATCTCTATAATGATAAAGCTTCTGCCTAGTATTTTCTTCACTTAGTTCCATTCAATACACCCTCTAGAATTCAATTTGTTTTGCAATTAATTGGTCACTCAAATCTAGCTGCACAATACTTTCGTTAATACTCGATAGAATTCTCGTTAGCTGATTTACTTTTCCCTCTACTTTCTCTTTTTCAATTTTCAATTCATCCAACCTAGCTGTTAAAGTACTTTGTTTATTCACACCAACACTAGACATTGCCTCTTCTATTTCCCCTTCATCTAAATCAGTTGCTATTGTTTCTATGCTCGCGAGAGTTTGCTCCCAATTATTATTCATTTGCTTAGAATATCTATCTATGCACTCCTGCAAGTCCGTCAATTGAATCTCTAATGCTTTTTTGAGCCCGAGAGTAGTAATTCTTGTGCCTTCTAAATCTACAAAGATTGCTTGACTTCCTGAAAGAGGCCCTGTCTCTTTCCATTTATTGACCATATCATGAAAATTATCCAATGTCTGGAATAATCTGTACAAATGATCATTTATAGCATAACCAGTTTTCGTTTCTTTCTTTAGAACACTAGCACTAGTATCGACTTTTTGTACAATCATTTTTCCATCAATATCTAATACATTCCAAACTCCGTCTCTCTGCCACTCTTTATTCGAATTGAAAAATCTCTTAATCTTTTCAAAGTTAGGTTTGAGATACAGCTCAGGCATTAAATGCCATCCTGCTCGTTCCATTATTACCCAGGTTCCAAAAAAGTTTCTGGATGTCCCTAACAAAAGATCTGACCCCAGTACCCCTTGCGATAGAACATCCCTGCCCGATGCAAAGAAGGTCATATTTCCATTGTATTTCCCCGCAGCTATCATCAATTCATTATAAAATTCACGATTATACGGTGCTTGAATTCCATCTACTGCTCCCTTAATTGGCATCCGACTCTTATCTTCTTCCAAAAATTTTTGAAGTCGGTCAAAGCCAATCTGATTTATCAGATTGAATGCCACATCTCGACTACTTTCTTCAATTTTTGCAGGAGCTGGGTTGAATCCATAGGCCTCCGGAACATTCTCAAAAATAGCAACTAGCTGAGCAATGTTTACTCCCAAAGAGTGTCCCGTAAGAATTGGTGTTACATTCGTTTCTCCTCTTACTCGCCTATAAAAATCGCGGGCAGGCTTAATATGTTCACCTCGCATATTTAAAATCTGACGTCCATCCGTATGCGAATCTTTATAGGGATCTGTCGATGGGTTTGTCCCCGAATATCCAACATATACTTTCCCAGTGTCCGTATTCTTAAATGCAATCCCACTTGTACCAGTTTCTGTATCATAGTAAGCGTCTATCAGTTCCAAATTGTCAGGATATGTTTCAATTGCACTGTCTATTACTGGAGGATTCTGATCCCAATCACTAAGGTATTTTTGTAATTTATTTCTAACATCATTGCTAACTCTCATGTGGGTCGAGCCTTGTTGATATTCTTCATATTCAATAAAAAAATCATCTGCTCCATAAGATAATCTCGCTACGTTTAAAACATCTTCTGCACTCATCATTTCTCCTACTTTTCAATAATATTTTCAGATATATATAAGTCCATATCTGTTGAATAGATTGCTACACTCTTATTAGTTCTATTTAGTTCATCTCGGTCATAGCTTCCACTCAGTTTTACTAAAAACTCAGTTTCTTCAGGAAGGGTCAAATAACGTGCTAAAGAATCATTAGACACCCGAAAAGTTAACCAATATCCACTACCTGCAGGACTCCCACTTTGCATCGTCTTCAGAGTTGCACGTTCATAGAATTCCTTGTCTAAGTCAAATTCTTGAAACAAAAAGCGCACATGTCGTATCTCGGTTGGTACTTCTTCGCCATTCATAAAGTATAATTCTCCACGCTCATACTTAATTTGTTGGTTATCAATTTTCTTTACTTTCCTGTCCGAGATTACTTCCTGAGTAAGCGTACCCGTAATTTCTTTTGTCACTTCATCTCCGTTTAAATGGATAGTATATTTGCTATCTTTCTCCCATTTCTTATAGTTAATCTCAAAACCATGAGGAAATCGTTGAAATAAGTCTGTGACATTCTCAGTCTTATATACTTGGTCTAAAATAGCCAAACGTTTTCGTAAGTCTCGATAAGTATCTTCCCACGACATACCGCAACCGACAAGCAAGCCAAGGCTCAACAAAGTTAAAATCCATCTTGAAAACCTCATGATTTTCACACTCCTCTTTTATCATAATAATATCATGTTTAATTTATCTTGTCTCTCATAGTTTGAAAGAATATGATTCGCTTGCCGCTTAGTTTCTCAATCACCCCATCTGCCATCTGACGGAACTCTCGGTCATCGACCTTGAGGACATAGCGGTAGATGCCTTGGGCCAATTGGAAGGAGAGACAGGCATCTAGCAAGGGGCTTGGTTCTTGCAGGGGCAGAATCTTGCGGTAGCCCGCTAGGAAGGCTTGGCGTTCTTCTGGCTGCTTGACTTCACGTAGCCAGAGCTTACCTAATTCACGCCAGGGAATATCGACCACAAGGCGCTCAAAGTCAATGACCGCCCACTCATCCCCCCTACGTTTGAGGTTACGCCAGGAGTAGTCCCCATGCAGAACAGCTTGCGGAAGGCTGGCATACTCCGCATCGATTTGGTCAAAACGAGCTTGGAAAAAGTCATAGAGGGGTGCCAGCCTTGCCGCTTCAGAGCTACCTAGTAAATCCTGATGCCAGCTGGTTACTTGCTGACTGAGAGGCGGTTGACGTCGCAAGTGATTGGCTAAAGGCGCGAGCTTCAAATGCGTTTGAGCTAGGAGTTCACCTAGTTGGCCTAAGTCCTCAAGACTTGGCGTCACCACTGGGGCTAGTTCCTGCCAGTCTTGAATGAGAATATGGCGTCCCCTAAGACCAGATCCGCGACATACCAATCGGGCCAGATTGCCAGAAGACCTAGCTTATCCCGCTTAAACTTGTCTGCTTCCGCATACACCTTGACGAAATAGCGCCGCTGGTACTGAGGCAAGTCGGTCCGAAAAACCGCGTTAAGCGATAGATGGTCCAAGGGTGTCAAATGAGCTGACAAACAAGCCGCTAACTTAGCCTGAAATTCCGATGTGACGGGGCCATCATGAGGCACAAACCAATCTAGAATATCCTTTAACTGCGTCATGACGCGTTGCTGACCAGTCTCTGCTCCGATAAAGTTAATGCTTCCTACACCGGCAGCTAGCGCGCACTCAATATCTAGGTCGCGGTCACCAACATAGTAGGTTTGAGCCGGATCCAATTGATATTTAGCTAAGAGATAATGCACCCCTTGAGGGTCAGGCTTACGCTTAAAACCTGCTTCAATGGTAATGACTTCATCGAAAATAGTCAGACCACCCCAATCGTTCCAGAACTTGGAAGGCTGCCTTGTCCTTATGGGTGTAGACAAAAGTGCCGATGGCCTGCTTGCTTCAAGCCAGCTAGCGTGGCATCCGCCCCTTCCATGGGACCAATCTGCCCGTCCCGAGCAGCGGTCGCTTGTTTAAGTCTGGCCACAAAAGGGTCGCGTTCCACCTGGCCTGATGCCACTAAATTGGCAATGAGGTCACGAATGGAATAATCAATAATATAGGATGCTACCATGTCTCGATCGAAACTGAGTCCAAAGTCTTGATAGGTTTGAGCTAGCGCCTCTATGGTATGGGGATAGGAATTAATGAGGGTCCCGTCCAGGTCCCAGATAAAGTTGGCCATGGGCGACAACTCCTTTTCTTGAAATTTAAGTCATTGGCTGAAATACTAAGGGTGCTGCTTGCCAACTGGCCTTCAGACTGGCAATACCAGCCTCTAGTATTTCTAACTGCAGCAGGGTCTCTTGCGGTTGAACGCGACGGGGGGCTCCTTCTCTGAGTGTGGCATAGAGGGCCTGATAGACGCGACCATAATCGCCCCTTTGGCTCTGAATGGCTTGTCGGACTAGGTCGCCCCTCTTGATCGAGACTAGACAGAATGCCATAGTGCTCAGGCCTATCCAAACCAAAATCAGGCTGGTCTGGCATATAGAAGGCCTTGAGATCTTCCTCCTGGCGGTCCTTGCTTGCCTTGATAAAGGAGCCCTTACTGCCATAGAGTTGGAAGGAAGGCCGTTCCTCTAGGCGGAAGTAGGAGGATTTAACAGAAACCTTGAGGGGACCATAATAGAGATCCAGGTCGAAGTAATCATTCATCCGATTGGGGCCTAAAAGAGATCGAACATCGTAGACCACCCGGTCAGGTCGACCAAAATAGGCAATCACTTGATCTAAGGTGTGGCAGGCGTGACTGTATAGAAAACTCGAATTGAGGGTGAATCTTTCTTGCCCTTGCGGAACTTCTGGTCGATAGTAATCAAAGTGCATTTCAACTTCCAGCAAATCACCCAACTTGCCCGACTCGATGACCGCTAGGCTGGTCAGGTAGTCCGAATCATAGCGACGATTTTGATAGCACTCTAGGTGTAGGCCTAATGCTTCCGCCAAGTCAAAGAGCTCGCGCGCCTCTTGGGCAGTCGCTAAAAAGGGCTTCTCACATAAGACGTGTTTGCCTGCTAGAAGGGCCTGTTTAATATAGTCATAGTGGGAGTCTAAGGGCGTCGTGATGACTACTAAGTCCACTTCAGGGTCTGCTAAAATAGCCGCTAAGTCCTGACTATAGTGGATACCTTGACGCTTAGGCCAAGCAAAATTAAAGTGCCGGACATAGATGCTTTTGACCCGAAACAAATGGGGCAGTTGGTCGACAAAGGGCAGATGATAGCGGTTGGTGCTCTTGCCATTGCCGATATAGGCCAGAGTGAGGGGCTGCGTGGTCATAGAGTTGCCTCCTTTTGCTAGTGACGAGAAATAGTATTTTCTAAGCTGGCATAAGTTGCTAATTACTTCTATTATACGCAATGATTGGGGCTATCGACAAGCGCTTTCTATTCTCTGCCCCGAAAGACAAAAACCAGGCTAGAGCTTGAACTCTAGCCTGGTTTTCCTGTCTGGTAACGCACCACCAGACAGTACCGGTTCCATTTTAGCTTATGCATAAGAAGCTGCGCTCGCGCCGACGAGCCCAGTCTGATTTGAGTAGGCCATAACGTAAAGTCATCGATGCGGGCATCATCCAACTGATGTCTACCCCGCAAACAAGCTTCTAGGGAAAAGCCACATTTTGCGTAGAGACTGACTGACTCTGTTCATTACTGCTATAGCAGGACGCCTCTAATTTATAGAGATTCAATAAGCCAAAAGCCACCTCGATAAAGGCTGATACAGCTTCCGGGTGCAATGCCCCGCCCCCAATAAGTAGGATGCAGGACATAGCCAATCTCTAAAGATATCTGGCCCCAGACGATCAATAAAATCAATGGAGCCAATCACTCGGTCAATTCCCTTAAGGGTAATGCCGTAACCAATCGGCACCCTGCGATAACTCATTTCCTGAGGAAAGACTTGGGTAAAGTAGGTAATTTCTTGTTCTAGACTCCGAATGCGCGGGAAACCCCGCCGCCTGAGCCACGGTATCCAAATGAGCATAAGCAAACATATCTTCTGCGTCCGCCAAGGTCCGCTTGCGCAGGACTAGGCGATTGGTCTCCACGCGCGGCAAGTGGTTGTCCACCACGCCACCAAATATCTTAATCATGGTTTTCTTTGGCCTCCTTCGCCTTGCTCCTGCCAAAGTTAAATGAAATCTTGTCCCAATTCTCGTGCTTATCCTTGAGATAAGCCAAGGCTTCCTTATTCACCTCCCGTAAAGTCCACTCCCTTGTTGCTTGGCTGCAAAGACACAGCCACAGTAACACTGGCGATAGACATCGTATTCGCGGCACATGACGATTGAACGCTCATAGCCTTTATTTTTCTTAAAAGTCACTTGGTAAGTAGTTAACATCATAGAGTTGTTGGACCTCTAGCCCCAATTCATTAATGAGCTGACTGTTCTTCTTCGGGGATAGGGTCAGAGCCGAACCAAAGTAGTCATAGCCCAATTCTTGGGCCACTTGAGCCACCCGGTCTAGTCGCATATTAAAGCAAGCTGAGCAACGCTCGCCCCCCTCTTCTTCTTCAGCCAATTGATGGAACATGACCATACGCGTAAAGACTTCTGGCCGATATTCATCTTCAATAAAGCCCAGCCTGATGGCCAGTCCGTTCATTGAATTGGTCGATGAAGCGCTTCTGCTCATGGGCTCGGCGCTGATACTCAGACTTAGGATGAATATTGGAGTTAGAGAAGAAGATGGTCACCTCCGCGTGCTGGCAGAGGAATTCTAGGGTGGAAGTCGAACAAGGTGCACAACAAGAATGCAAGAGAATGGTTGGCTTGTCTTCCTGGGCCTCCCATTTAACAATCATTTTGCGTAAGACCTTGTCATAGTTAATGGTCTGATTCTTCAGACGTCGTAAGACTTCTTCTGCGTTAATCTTAGCATGCATGGCCTCATCTCCTTCCCATCTTTATCTACCTATAGTATACCATAAAACCGGTACCATGGAAGACTTGGCCCCTATTTTTATTTGCGGTCTCACTTAGTGTTTCTTTTCAGATAAAGCGAATGGGGCACCGCTCCTGCAGTGCCCCATTCGCTTCTATAAGTCAATATCTAGCTGATAATCATCTTGAATCAGAAGATAGTTGGCGCCTGCTTGCTTAGCCTGAGCTAGCTGCCTTGCATTGTCCCGCAAGACGCTGTCAAGGGTACACCAAGTGTCATCTACCCTTTGTTCAATGGCATTGGCATGTGCTTTGATATCGGCAAAGTGCTTTCTAATATAATCCTCACTCATGATTAGGCAATAATACTTAATCTGGCTAAGTTCGTCTGCTTCAAAATCCTTGGCCCAATCAAAAGGGATATAGCAGCCTTCTACTATCAAATTTTGCCCATTCTCAATGGCTGTTTTAATCACCTCCCGCACAATCGGCCAGAGAAATTCGGTCAAGATCTGATCATCCATCATGACATGATGGGGACTATGTCCACTTCGAATCAAGCCCATTTTTAGATGGTCGATAGATAGGTAGGGATAATGATATTTTTCCAATAGTCTCTGGGCGAGTAGGGTTTTGCCTGTATGAGACGCCCCCGTAATTAAGATAATCATACTCTTTCCTTCCTCTCAACTTCTATAGCAGAAGAGGCAGAGACGTTGGTCTCTACCCCTTTAAAAGTCTAGTTTTCTTCGTTTTCTTCGTCACCAAATTCTTCTTCTTCGAAGTCTTGGTAGTCAAAATCAGCTTCCAGTGAGCGCTCTGCATCTAGTGTCAGCAGCACCCAACGAATACGGCCATTTTCAATTTGCGTGGTGGTCAGGACATAGTCGTTAACCCGCACCGACAAACGCTCATCATCATCTGGCACATAGCCGATAATTTGAATCATGAGCCGGCAATGGTTTCCACGTCCTCTGATCGCACAGACTCATTGAAGGTCGCATTAAACTTATCTAGGGTAACCCCACCGTCAACTTCCCAGTGGGTCTCGTCAATGGCCTGGAAGGACTCGCTATTGATGTCGGACTCGTCTTCGATTTCCCCGACAATTTCTTCAATTAAGTCTTCTAGGGTGACAATCCCTTCGACACCGCCATATTCATCCTTAAGGATGGCCAAATGGGTTTGTTCGCGACGGAACTCTAAGAGTAAGTCATCTGTGTAGATGGTATCCGGCACAAACATTGGCTCATTGGCAATCTCACGTAAGTCTAAGTTATCAAAATCCATGTTGGCGTGAGGCGCGTAAGAGGTTTTTAACGTGAATCACGCCAATCACATTGTCCTTATCCCCTTCATAGAGTGGAATCCGCGAGAAAGGACTATCTAATAAGGCATTGATATTTTCTTCCAGCGGATCTTCAATATCAATCATCTGGGTGTCTGTCCGAGGCACCATGACCTCACGGGCCAACTTGCTATCAAGCGATAGCACACCCTGCATCATAGCAAACTCATCCGTGTCAATGGCCCCATCGTTGCGGCTGTTGGCCAAGAGGGCCTTCATCTCACTACGGGTGAATTTTTCTTCTTCTTTGGTAAAATCGATTGGCGTCAATCGCTTCAAAAGCCCTGTTGAAGCCGTCAGCAAGCCCACAAAAGGCTTGGCTAACCACTGAGTAACAGAGATAAAGCCCGCCGTGCCTAAGGCAATCTCTTCAGGCATCTGAAGGGCGACCTGCTTAGGATATAGTTCCCCTAAAACCAGGGTTAAATAAGATAAAACAAAGGTGACAATCAAAATCGCGACTGCTTTTCCGCCCGGCAAACTTGGCAACCAAGTCATAATTCGATCTGCAAACGTAGTTGCAGCCGACGCACTAGAGAAGAAACCTGCTAAGGTGATGGCAACTTGAATGGTAGCCAAAAAGTCGTCCGACTTATCCAACAATTTCATCACGCGTTGGGCTTTGACATTGCCTGATTCCGCCAGTTGGGTCATCTTTTGTTGGTTGAGCGAGACGAAGGCAATCTCTGATGCCGAGAAAATCGCATTAATAAAGGTCAGTACTAAGATTAATAAGATTTGTGTACTTAAATTCCCCGAGGGGTCCATTGTCGTCAATCTCCTTTTGCTTTTACAATATAATGTTAAGTTTAATAATAGGTAAAAATGATGCAAATTGCAAGAGCTAGGGACCAATAATACGTTTTCTTTTAGATATTTTTAATATTATATGAGATATCCATGAGAAAACATTGTGTTCTGTCCTTATTTTTGATACACTATATGAGATTGAGCCCCATTTTAGGGGGCAAAAGTTCCCCGGAAAGGAGTGCCGCCATGATTGAACAACTAGTCGTCCCTAAACAACAGATTACCTATCTAACCGAAGCCGATAACTGCGCTAGCGCCTTAGATTTATTAGAAGACCAAGGGCTACGTTGTGTGCCCGTCCTAGATGCCACCCAAACCCTCTACCGCGGTAATCTCTATCGCTATCATATCTATCAATACGCCTACCATCACCCTGATGAAGATTTGAGTCGCCTGCCGGTCACCCATTTCCTCAAAAACACGACTCGCGTAGTGCACGAGCAGGACTCCTTCTATCATATGGTCTTTACCCTCAATGACCTACCTTACGTAGCTGTTCTGGACCGTGACAATCGCTTCAGCGGTATTATTCGCCATAACACCATGTTGCAGTGGCTAGCTCAGGCCTGGGCCATGCCGAATGCAGGTTTTGCCCTATCAGTCGAGACCCTAGGTAGTCGTGGAGAATTGGCTCAAGTCAGCAAGTTAATCAATCGCTTTAGCGACATTATCTCTGCTACTACCCTGGAGAAAACCGATATGGATACCAAGGGCCAGATCCTCTATGCTCTGCCAAGCAGTCTAGACCCCGTTGAGTTTAATCAATTGGTCAAGCAATTAGAGCGACGTGGCTACCGCATTCGAAGCTACCGTATACATTAAGTAAGGTTGGAGTTAACTCCAACCTTTTTCTATAAGAAAAGAGCTCGATTAGTCAGCTATCGAGCTCTCTTTTTGTTCTAAGTTACTTTCCCTTTGGCTAGCCAGGCGGCCATATCCTCAGGTAGAGGGGCCGATAGCACTAGGCGCTGGCCAGTGAAGGGCTGGGTGAGACGTAGTTCACCGCAGTGGAGGGCCTGGCGACTAATCTCTTCCAAATGCGGGCCACCATAAAGGTCATCTCCAACTAGCACCCCACCTGCATCTTGCATATGGACCCGAATCTGATGGGTACGACCTGTATGAAGGCGAAGCTTGAGTAGACTGCTATCAGCAAAAGCTTGCTTAAGCCAGTATTCGGTGACTGCCCGCTGGCCACTTTCATGGACCCGTCGCGTGATAATCGAATCTTCTGTGCGCGCAATAGGGGCGATCAATGACGCCGTGAGCCGGCCAGTCTGATTTTGTTGAAATGGCCAAATAATACTTCTCAACTTGTCCACCTTGGACCTGCTTATCCAACATGGCATGAGCCAAACGGTGCTTAGCTATCAACATAAGGCCGGTGGTCTGGCGGTCCAAACGGGTGACAATATGGATGACCTGGTCTGCGTAGCCTTGGCGCTGATAATAGCCCTTAACCCGATTGGCCATGGCGGAATCCGGAATCCGTTTGGAAGGGATGGAGACAACGTCTGTCGGCTTATTGACAATCAGTAGGTCCCGATCTTCGTAGATGACCTGGATGGGAACATGTGAAGGTGGTACCGTCTCATGTGTTCCCTCGTCGGCCGCCACCAAGGTCAGGACATCGCCTGCTTCTAATTTGGCAAGGACATTGACTTCTTGTCCGTTCAGTAAGATGTTACCGCCTTCGAATTTGACATGTGATACGAACTTGCGAGGGATGCCCAGATGCTTAAGGTAGTCCTTAATCCGTACTGGATGGTCCCCCTCATAGTGCCATTGAAACTGAACCACGCTTATTTCGCCGCCTCATTGATAAAAGCTTCTAGCTCCGCCATCTTACTAGCGTGGTTAACATTGATTCCTGGCTTGCCCCCTTTAACAATAAAGGCATTAGGCACTTTATTCACACCATAGACTTGCATAGCAGATTCGAAGTTACTGTCATTAGCGTGTTTACGCGTATTGTAGTAATAAACGGTCACGCCCTTTTCCTTTGGCCAGTTGGTTTAACTTAGGAGAGAAGGCGTGGCAGTAAGGACACTCGTCAAAGCCCAGATAGATAATCTTAGCCCCATCTGCCGTTGACAAAATTAAGTCGTTATAATCCTGTTCGCTTATAATCTCCTTAAAGTTGGAATAATTGGAGGCCTTATGGCCCTCGCTCGTATCTAAGGTAATTTGATCTAAACTAGCGTAAAAACTCGCCTTATCAGATTCAGACATAGTCGCGATATTAGTATCTTCAGGAATCTCGACCTTTTGATCAACTTCTGAAACCGGCACATTAGCCACGGAGCTGTTTGAAGGCTGACTCGCCTCTGGTCCTAAATTACAAGCTGCTAGGCTCAAGCTTGTTAATCCTAAAAGACTGAATTTGATGACTGCTTGTAGGTTAAAACGCATGTGTTTCCCTCTTTTTCTATTTTACTGACTTGTTAGTGTTTGATTTTTGCATCTCGTTCCTGCTTATGGCCGATAAAGGAATTCTCTACGCGGTCCCAGAAATGGGTGTGGCGGAAGCTGGCAAACTTAATCCGTGTATCAGCCAACTGGAATTTGACTGACTGGATGCCCTTAGTCTCGCAAGTGAGATGGTCAATCATGAGCATGGTCTGAGCTTCTTCTTGGATAACCAAGGTTAGGTATTCATCGCGTGGAATAATCATAGGAGCACCCAAGGTTCGATAGACCCGGTTGTTAAGGGCAGCCATCTCTGTTAGCTGCAAGGCGTCTACGCGCGGATGCATGACAGCCCCACCTAGTGACTTGTTAAGGCCGGTGGACCCGGTTGGCGTTGCGATACAGAGACCATCACCACGGAAGGTCGCAAAGAACTTCTCGTTAATCTGAATCTCGGCCACCATGGTGCCAGCCATCGTTCGCAGGGAACATTCATTGAGGGCCAGCCATTCATGAATTTTGCCGTCTTTGCAAGCAGCCTCTACCTTAAGTAAGGGATAGCTGACATGGCCCTGACCGCCAGAACGAGCTAAACTATCTACCAGCTCATCTAATTCATGCGGTAGCCAATCGGCGTAGAAACCCAGATGGCCGGTATGAATCCCGATAAAGATGACACAATCCAACCAGTCCTGATAATCGTGGAAAGGCCGCTAGGAGCGTGCCATCACCGCCAATGGTTATCAGGTAATCAGGCACCTGGCCAGGTTCCACCAATCGGAAGCCTGCAAGCTCCAATTTATCCTTGAGACTGGCCTCAATTTCTAAGGATTGGGGCTGTTGATTGGTATAAATCATGATTGCTTGTTTCATCCGTCAACCGTCCTTCCTTAGCGTTTGTCGAAGAGCAAGAGCGCTTCACGAATCTCATCGCGAATCTCCGACATCTCTTCGTCCAGGCGAAAGGCTGCCTCGGAGGCGCGCTCTAGCCGTTCTAAGATTTCTTGTGGGTATTCGCCTTGGTATTTGTAGTTGAGCGAGTGCTCAATGGTTGCCCAGAAGTTCATGGCCAAGGTCCGAATCTGAACCTCAACAATGAGTTGCTTGACTTCGCCGGAAGCCAGCTGGACAGGATACTCCAAAACCATATGATAGGAGCGATAACCGCTTGGCTTACGGTTTTGAATATAATCGCGAATTAAGAGGACTTTGAAGTCCTGACGATTCTTCAAAATATTGGCCACTTCATAGATATCTTCTACGAACTGACACATGATCCGAACACCGGCAATATCCTGCACCCCTACTAGCAAATCTTCTGGCGCAATCTTGCGTACTTCCATCTTCTCTAAGATGCTCTCCCGCGTTTTGACCCGTCCGGTCACAAACTCGATAGGCGCCCGACGATGCTCGATACGAAACTCCTTGCGCAGGTTTTTAAGTTTGAGCTTAAGCTCATCCACTGCCTGCTCATAGGGTGCCAAAAATAATTGCCAATCATCGATAAAATCATCCGCGATCATGCAACCCACCTCCTGATACTCACACCCTTCATTTTATCATATTTGAAGCCCCTTCGGCTACTAGAAACCTAAGCTAATAGGCGACTAGATGCCATAGAAAAAGGAGCTAGCTCTCTCAAGCTAACTCCTTAAGTAAATCCTTATTCCTTCCAGCCTACTAAGACCGTCAGATCGAGTAGAAATTCATCCGGCAGAGACTCCACTAGTTGGCTGGCCTGACTTGCATCTAGATGCCAAGTCAAAGGCGTCATGCCGACTAAGTCAGCCTTGGCTTGGTCTGTGAGCAGACGCTTTTCCTGTACTAGATAGGCTTTGATGGTGACGGTAGTGGCTTTCAAAGACTTGTCAGGGTTGCCTGGTTGTCGTAAGTTTGCTTGACAGTCTCTTGCCCTAAGGCCCGACGAATTTCTGCCAAATATCCGGCATTTGGAATAACCTTGAAGACCCGTCCTCCCGGAGCCAAGACCCGGTCGAATTCCTGATAATTGGAAGGCGACAAGATGGACAATAGGCCCTCGATGCTCTGGTCGCCAATTGGTAGCTGGGCCAAGATCCCCTACTAAATTGAGTTGTTGCCCATTAAAATCGGTAGCCAGTGCAATACCTGCCCGCGCCAAATCCACACCAAGTCCAATCCGGTGGTTAGAGTCTTGAGCTAAGAGCCAGGCCAAGTGACTCCCTTCGCCCGAACCTGCATCTAGAATACGATAGGGTAAGTCTGATTGCCCTAGGCTGGCTTGATGGTCGCTTACTAATTGGTTTAGCTGGTCCTGCAAGGGAGCGTAATAAGCAGATTCTTGAATAAACCGCCGTCTTGCTTGGAATAGTTGGCGGTCATAATGGTCATCAACTGACTTATTGCTCAAAAAATAGGTGCCTTGTTTATGGCTATCTACTCGGTGTCCCTGAGGACAAACCAAACTATAGCCCTCCAGGCTCAAGGCTTGATGGCAGTGATGGCAGCGTAAGCTTAGATGCCCCAAATGCGCTTGGAGCCAGTCCTGGGTCCGGTCTTTCTTGCTTTTTAATTCCGTCATGATAGGCTCCCTCCGTACTTTTCTATTGCATGATCGTCATTGGACATTATAGCCCTTATCCGCTGATTTTTCAATCGAGCTAGCCAATAACAACAAGAAAGGTTGGCACCCTAAGGTCCCAACCTAATACTAGGCTTATTCGATTCCGCGTTCAGCACGAATGACATCGGCAATGGTATCCACATAGCGGGAAACCTTCTCGTCGGTTGAGGCTTCTGCCATAACCCGTAAGAGAGGCTCAGTGCCACTTGGACGAACCAAGATACGTCCGTCACCGTTCATTTCAGCTTCAACCGCTTCAATCACTGCCTTAACAGCAGGCTCATCCATAACGGTGTGTTTGTCTCGTACGCGAATGTTAACTAGTTTTTGCGGGAAGATGGTTACTTGAGCCGCTAATTCAGATAGGCTCTACCTGTTTCCTTCATTACAGCCAGGAGTTGCACGGCACTTAAGAGGCCATCCCCAGTTGTATTCAAGTTAAGGAAGACGATGTGGCCAGATTGTTCGCCCCCAAGGACATAACCACCTTCACGCATGGCTTCTACTACGTAACGGTCACCCACTTGGGCTTTCAGTGCGACCATGCCATGTTCTTCAATGGCCTTGTGGAAGCCAATGTTGGACATAACCGTCGATACGATGGTGTCTTTTTCTAGGCGGCCTTTAGATTTAAGGTGTTGGCCACAGATGAACATAATTTTGTCACCGTCAACCAATTCACCATTCTCATCTACTGCAATCAGACGGTCGCCATCTCCATCGAAGGCCAAACCAACCATGGCGCCTTTTTCTTTGACGAAGGCTTGCAGACCTTCTGGATGAGTAGAACCTACGCCATCATTGATGTTAATGCCGTTAGGACGGTCACCCATGGTGTAGAAGTCGGTCTCCAAATCAGCGAAAAGTTGGTTAACTAGAGGTGCTGTTGCCCCGTTAGCTGCATCGATGCAGACACGAATACCTTCCAAATCGCCCGAAATAGTCGATTGCAGGAATTGCAAGTATTTGATGGCCCCTTCTGGGAACTCATCGATAGTCCCAAGACCATCGGTACTTGGTCGTGGCAAGGTATCTTCTGGTGCATCAATTAAGGCTTCGATTTCTTCTTCCTGTTGATCAGAAAGTTTGAAACCGTCAGAACCGAAGAATTTAATCCCATTATCCAAAGCTGGGTTGTGGGAAGCAGAAATCATAACCCCTGCTGCCGCATTCTGCGTACGGGTCAGGTAGGCTACTGCTGGCGTCGAGATAACGCCTAATTGCATAACCTCAATCCCTACTGATAAAAGGCCGGCTACTAAAGCTTGCTCTAGTAATTGGCCAGAAATCCGGGTGTCGCGTGCCACCAAGACGCGTGGATGCGCCTGTTCTGGTGCATGTTGCATTAAAACGTAACCCCCGCACCGGCCTAGTTTAAAGGCTAACTCCGGTGTTAATTCCGTATTAGCGACGCCGCGAACGCCGTCAGTTCCAAAGTATTTTCCCATTGTGTTTGTGTTCTCCTTCTTATTATCAACTAATCTAAGGATGTCTTATACTTATTCGACATCCTGGCCGCCTGGATTGGCGTTGTTGTCTTCTGTCACACCTGGGTTGGCATTGCCGCCATTTTGATTGGGGGTTGTTGGGGCTTCTTCCACCGCACTGCTGGAGCTAGCGGCAGGTGTGCTACTGGTAGTATCACTGGTATCCGTTGTGATTGGGGTGACCGTCACAGCAACTGAAACGGGACCTGAGAGATTGGCGGTGACACCCTCTGGCAGTTCTAACTGCCCCTTGAGTGTGGCACTAGAGGTCAGGTTGCTGACGTCTACATTGACCTTAATATTACGGATGTTTTCTAATACTGAAGCCGATCCTTGAAGGGCAATTTGACTAGCATCAACCAGTTGGTATTGGTAACGATAGCTATTGGATTCGCCTTGAGCGGCCACCACTAAGTTAACCGTCTTACGCTGTTGGGCGTTGAGCTCCACATGAGCTTCTACTTCGCTAACATTGGCATTAACATCCAAGAGTTTGTTGTCAGCATCCACTACCTGGAGCTTGAACTTACCGGTAAATGTCCGGTTGTGAGCCGTCGCATTGCTGATGCGGACGTAGGCACGTTTCACCTTATTGATGTTTTCCTCGTTGCCCGTTAACTCAACTTGACTTGGGTTGAGCGTCACATTTCCAACTTCCATACCAGAGGCAATGGTACCTTCTTCGATTTCGTATTCTACTGGTACAGTCACGGTCTTACGTCTTGCAACCTGGACGACTACCCGAGATGGGTTAATCTGATATTTAACACTGTCTGGCAAGCCAGGAATTTCTAATTTGAGGGTTTGTTGCCCTGTCTCAATACCGGTTAGATCTTCGGTTTGGACAACCAAATTGCCACTGGCTAACGAAGAGACGATATTCTTAGGACCCGTTAGGGTAACGGTCACAGTTTCTTGCAGTTGGCTGACGAAAATGTCGTCGTCGTGCTTACCTAATTTAACTGGCACATTGGAGATGGTTTCAGTTGTATCCACACTGACTACTTGCTGCAAATTAGATAGGCTAGTCACTGAGGGGCTACTTGCCTGTACCATACCATAGAGGAAGACCGCAAAAACTAGAGAAGCAATCCGCAAGAACCATTTATTGTCGTACCAACGACTATTCCAAAACTTCTTCATGCGGCACCACCTTTCTGCTTGTTAAAGAATGACAAGAGATCATTAACCAGGCGGTTACGACTAGACTCAGCGTTATCGCCTTGGTCGTCTCTACTTAAGTAACGTTTTAGGAGTTCCTTGAGCTCCTTAGGATCCACATCCCGGTGCAAATGGTCTCTCATAGCCAAGCTGACCCCACCTGTCTCTTCTGAGACAATCAAGGTGACCGCGTCTGTTACTTCTGATAGACCGATCGCTGCCCGATGGCGTGTCCCTAATTCTTTAGGAATGGCCTGACTACCAGACAAAGGCAGATAGCAGGCAGCAGCTGCCACGCGATGGCCCGCGATAATAACGGCTCCATCATGGAGTGGCGTATTGGGGATGAAGATATTGACTAAGAGCTGATGCGAAATAGCTGAATCCATGGGAATCCCCGTTTGGATGTATTCATTCAGGCTATTTTCTCGTTCGATCGAAATCAGCGCCCCGATTTTCCGCCGCGACATGTACCAAATACTCTTGTCTAAGTCTTGAATCAATCGAGCGGTCGGATCATGCTCCAATCCCTTTCGTGAGCGAGAACTAACCGTACGGCCAATTGATTCTAGAGCTCTACGCAATTCTGGTTGGAAGAGGATGACCACAGCCACCACACCCCAAGAAATAACTTGTTGCAGCAACCAATCGATGGTCTGCAGGCCTACAACCGAGGCAATAAATTTAGCGGCTAAGATTATGCCTACCCCTTTTAATAAGTTCATTGCCCGTGTATTACGTGCATAGAGTAAGACACGATAGATAATGTACCAGACTATGGCAATATCCAGGAGTCGAACTAAAGGCTTATCCACTAAGAATTGATGAAACCAATCCAACATCTTCTCCTCACCTTTCTCTTGTATTCGACTTATTATACCATAAGTTGGGCAAGGGAGAAAATTTTTGTATAGATAAGCTCCCAGATAATCTTGTCAACTGAAACTAGGCAAGAACACGAGCTATCTGAATGACTATCTATTCTAAAAGAAAAAGACCAGCAAAAGCTGATCTTTTCCTCTCGCAACTTAGCGCGCGCCCTTACCAAGCAGGACAATTTGTATGGTTTTAATGAGAATTTTGACATCTAGCCACAAGGACCAGTTATCGATATATTCGGCGTCTAACCGCACGACTTCCTCAAAGTCAGTAATATCACTACGGCCACTTACTTGCCAGAGGCCGGTAATACCGGGCCGTAACTTGAGGCGTTTTTTGTGGCCAGCAGAATAGGCTTTGAACTCACTCTCAGTCGGTGGCCGGGTGCCGATTAGACTCATATCACCAATCAGAACATTATAGAACTGCGGCAGCTCATCTAAACTGGTCCGGCGAATAAAGCGACCGATTTTTGTAATACGTGGGTCATCTTCTAATTTGAACATGAGGCCCTTCATCTGATTGTATTGTTCTAACTCCTTCTTGCGCTCTTCAGCGTCAGCGTACATGGAACGGAATTTATAGAACTTAAAGACTCGTCCATTACGGCCTACACGGTTTTGGGCGAAGATAGCTGGGCCCTTGGATTCTAGCTTAATCAAAGGCACTAGCACTAACCCTATTAAGAAGGTCAGGACAAGGCCAACTAAGGCACCTAGGACGTCCAGTAGTCGCTTAATTACCATCCACTCGTAATCATAGAATTTAGTAGAGAAAGTCAAGACACTAAATTTACCTAACTTGCGAACTCGGCGATCCGAATTGAGAGGAATCTCGAAGGCCGAAATATTAAGGCTTACTATAATTCCCATGGATTGGAAGAGCAAAAGGTAGTCTGAAATCTGCTCATCGAAATCACGGGACAAATTGAGGAAAACCTCATCAACAACATTTTGCCTAGCATAGCATTCCATTTCATCAACCGTGACTAGATGCTTACCTTTAAAAATATCAGGCAAAGCAATTTCTTGAGGAGCATCTAGTAGGGCAATCGCACTAATCTGACCACCCCAACCTTGACTTACCTTAAATCGTTCAGCGATGATATCTAATCGATCGGAAGTAGTAACTAACAGAACCTTACGTGAATATTTGAGAGTTGGATAGAGGTGTTGGTAATAGTACTTAATACTCGAATGAATAGCAAAAACCAAAAGTCCATTCAAAGCGACAAAAACCAGGGATGCAGTCCGAGGAATATAGAAATGACTTTTTGACATAAAGACCATCATGGTAATACCAACAAGAAAATACAAAGAATAGATAATGACTGATTTGAGTTGCTCTAGATAACCCCTATCAAACAAGGAGTTAAACTGGCTTGACATATAAAAAGCCGCTATATGGATCAGCAGCATGGTATTAACATCTTCTATATCAATATGGAATCGAGGTGAACTACTCTGGGTTAAAAATAGGCCTACTAATATGACACCCATCAAGTCAACCATACATATTAAAATTTTTTTTAAATCACGATCTTTCGTGGTCACAACAGAGTATCCTCCTTACAGGAAAAGCCAAGGGCTTAGTAACAACATTAACCCATTATAGCACCTCTTACCTAAAAATTCTATGCTTTTCACAATGAAAATTGATACTTATTGTTTTTCATCTAGAAGATGAAAGAAAGTGCGCAAAATGTTTAGCAATAATATCATAAAATACAAGCCCTTTCAACAAGAGGCTAGTCACATTCATCGCACTGACATCAAAAAAGGCCGGGACTCTTATCCCAGCCTTTGTTATCATTTATCTAGTTCTATTGCCAAACGCTTGATGTAGGCCTTTAGACCTAATTCCGTTTCAGGATGGTTTAGACCATATTCAACCATATAGCGCATGTAACCCATTTTGTTGCCGACATCATGGCGGTTACCTTGACACTGAACAGCCAACACACGTTGGGTCTGATTAAGTTTGTTAAGGGCATCCGTGAGTTGAACTTCATCTTCCTTACCTACAGGTAGGTCTTCCAAGAGATTGAAGATTTCAGGTGGCAAGACATAACGTCCGGCAATGGCCATGTGACTCTTGAGTTCGCTAGCCTTTGGTTTCTCCACCATATTGTCAATGTGATGAACAGGCAAGCCGACTTGACTGGATACTTCTTTGCCTAATTCAACAATCCCCATTTGTTCAGCTTCCTCATCAGAAACCTCCATAATGGCTACATTGGCCGTCTGGGTCTCTTGATAAAGGTCCATGAGTTGGCGAGTGACAGGTTTTTCACCCGTCATGATATTATCGCCTAGCATCACTACAAAAGGCTCATCCGCCACAAAGGCCTTAGCCGCTAAAATCGCATCCCCTAAGCCCTTTGGATAAGATTGGCGAACGAAGAAGAGATTAGCCTGGGTAGTCCCCTCTACTAATTTAAGCAAATCAGCCTTGCCTTTTGAGCGGAGGTTGTCTTCCAATTCAATATTGGAGTCAAAATGGTCCTCAATGGGACGTTTGGTTCTACCCGTAATAATCAAGATTTCCTCGATACCAGACGCAATAGCTTCTTCCACAATAAACTGAATAATAGGCTTATCTACAATCGGGAGCATTTCCTTGGCAAAGGCTTTAGTTGCTGGCAAGAAGCCTGTTCCATAGCCTGCCGCAGGAATGACAGCTTTTCTAATTTTCTTCATGAGGAGTCTCCTATTCTTTTAGATCAGATAGCAAGGTCGTGCGCAATTCAGCTAGAGAGGCTTGATCAGGGATATCGTAGTAAACACCATTAATGGTTTGGCCCTGCCCCTGTAACTGACCAAGTTCAAGTTGTAAATCGGCCTGACGATACTGGTTGAAGAGGCCCATCAATTGATCCAGGGACAAGTCAGTCGAGACAGATGTCATAAGTGACGCAACTTTCAAAGGATCTAGCTTAAAAGAAGCATCTTGCGCCTTATGCATCAGGGCTTCAAGCACTTGTCGTTGACGGGCTTGGCGGGCATAGTCACCGCTTGAAGAGAAGCGATCTCGCACATAGTAGAGGGCTGTCCGGCCATCTAAATAAACCGGCGTGTCTTGGTAAAATTCATAGCCATCAATGGTAAATGTTTCAGGTGGCACTACTTCTACGCCGCCCACTAAATCCACCAAATCTTCTAGCCCCTTCATATTAAGCGCTAGATAGTGTTGGATGGGGACGCCTAGTAAGTGCTCGACGGTTAGTTTGGATAACTCCGCACCACCATAGGCATAGGCGTGGTTGAGCTTATCCATGCCCTCGTAGCCCTCAATATTGACATAGGTGTCTCGCGGAAGACTAACGAGGCGTAAGGTTTTATGGCTAGGGTTCAGGGTCATCACCATGATGGTATCGGAACGCCCTTGTTCTGTCCGGCCCAATTCCCCCGTGTCAATTCCTAGAAAGAGGAAAGACATAGGCTCAGAATCTGGCGTTGCCTGAACTTGAGGCCCTTGCCACAGACTGGCCACTAGGGCCAAGACGACCATTAAAAGCAAATGCTGGAGTTTTGATTTCATCTAGGGAGCCTCCTAGTCAGCTTGAGTGGTTTGATTGGCGAAACCAATGATGGCTTCCTTGAGCACATCGCCTTCTAAGGTGTCGAATTCTGCCATCTTAGCTTCAATGGTAGCCAGCGGCATGGTATTTACCTTGCCTACGAAGATTTGATCATGTACTTGGTTATCTACAAATTCTGATGCCACCAAGAGCTCTTCATAGAGTTTCTCACCCGGACGAATGCCTACTTCAACAATTGGGATTTCTTTTTCAGTATGACCACTAAGCAGGACCATTTTCTTAGCTAAGTCATAAATCTTAACAGGTTCACCCATATCTAAGATGAAGACTTCGCCGTCGCGGGCATATGCTCCGGCATGAATGACTAAGCGGCTAGCTTCCGGAATGGTCATAAAGTAACGGGTCATGCGGAAATCGGTCACCGTCAGCGGGCCACCTGCAGCAATTTGTCGTTCGAAGACTGGAATGACACTGCCTCGGCTACCTAAGACATTACCGAAGCGAACGGCACAATAGTAGATTGACTGGTCTTATTGAAGCCTGTCACAATCAGTTCGGCTACACGCTTGGTTGCCCCCATCACGTTAGGTGGGTTGACCGCCTTATCTGTCGAGATCATGACCATCTTAGGTACACCGGCTTGGTCGACTGCTTTGGCTACATTATAGGTCCCGTGGATATTATTCTTGAGGGCTTCCTTAGGGTTACGCTCCATCATCGGCACATGCTTATGAGCTGCTGCATGATAGACGATAGCTGGTTGATAATCCTGGAAGACTTGTAATAAGCGTGGGTAATCTTGAATATCTGCAATAACGGGCACATATTCAATTTCTGGATGACTCTTAATTAATTCATGGTAAATCAGATAAATGGAGTTTTCGCCATGACCTAAGAGAATGACCCGTTTAGGCTTGAAGCGACTCACTTGGCGACAGATTTCGCTCCCGATTGAGCCACCTGCCCCGGTCACTAAGATGGTTTTATGGCTTAACTCTTGGTCCAGGCATGACTCATCCAGGCGGATTTCCTTACGACCCAAGAGGTCTACAATGTCAATTTTCTTAATCTCATTGCGTTGTGGGCCAGCCCCTTGAATAACATCTTCAACCTTAGGCATTTTATAGACGGTTAAGCCCGCCTCGTTACACATTTCGAGGATACGTTCATATTCGCGCGGTTCAAGAGAGGGAATAGCCACAATGATTTCATCAATATCATATTCTTTGGCTAGGCTGGCTAAGTCATCGTAACGACCTAAGACCGGCACGCCACTTAGCTGTTGCCCCTTCTTATTGAGGTCGTTATCCAATATCCCCACAATGTCCAAATCACTGGTTTGAGGTTGATAGCTGTTCATGAAGGCCGCGCCTCCGTCCCCAGCCCCAATTAGGAAAATCCGGCGACTGGTCGCCACCTCCTGGCCGCGATCACGTTGGGAGTATAAGAGCTGCCAAATCAAACGTGGTGCAAAGACCAAGAAGGTACTCAAGAGAATGAAGAGAACCAAGAAGCGAACTGAAAACTGAGGCAAGAAAACATAGCTAATGCCATAGCCCACCACACTGGAAATGGCGATGGTGGAAAAGAGCTTCATAAATTCATCTAGGGAATTGTAGCGGCTCATACTTGCTGCCAAGCCCATAAGATGGGTTAAGACTTGGTAAATTGCAAAAGTTAACCCCACATACACAATATAGTCAAAGGGATTAGGGTTAATCAAGGTATAGAAGAGGACATAGGATACCACAATGGCTACAATAAAACTTATTAAGTCACTGATGGCCCAGAAAAATTGTTTCTGCCCCCGATTTAATCTTTCAACGATGTCTATTACATAGCCGGCTATATCTTTATTCAAAATCATACTGCCACCTTTTCTATAGATTTGCATTCTTTTGTATCAGTACTATTTTACTCTTGATTGGGTCAAAATACAATGTATTTTCGCTAAAAAGAGCTCCAGTTAGCCCATAGGACTCTGTCCCTGTCCTAAATAAAAACACGGCAAGGCTAACCCTTACCGTGTCGTTTGCTTATCTTCCTGAGCCTTAAGGTGATCATGATAGCGTTGGCGATACTCTTTAGGACTGACACCCTCAGATTGTTTAAAGACCCGATAAAAATAGGCTTGATTCTGATAGCCAACCTTGACCGCAATCTGGGCCACCGACAGCTTAGACGCAATCAGTAAATCCTTGGCGATGGCTAGACGATATTGATTGATATAGCGGGACAGAGTCATACCGACCTCACGCTTAAAGAGTTGGCCCAAGTACATGACATTGACATGGAGGTCATCGGCCAAACTCTTCATGGAGATATTCTCGTTATAGCGTTCATAGATAGCCGCCAAGACTTCATTGACTATTGGCGGATAGAGGTGGTGACGCTTCTCACGTCCACCTAAATCCAAACTTTCCTTGAGGTGTTGGCTTAGCGAGGCAAAGTCAGAGGCTGATTGGCCCCTTCATCTAGGAGACTGGTTGGGGTATGCTGGTTAGATTTAATATCAAAGTAATGCCGAATCAAGGCCGTTAATTGCACCACTTCCTGAGGCGCTAGTTCCTGCTCCTGACAAAAGGCCAAGAAGCTATCTAAGTCCGCATCCAGTTTAATGCTATTCTGATTATCGATGGCTTCATAGAGATGACCCACTAATTGATCGACTAACTTAACGGTCGTAGGATTTGTTTGGGAAGCGTCACTCTCATCCTGCCAAAAGATTTGCCTAGCTCGCTCTTCATCCCACTCCCATTCATAGAAAAGCCGTCGACTTTCAGCCTGAAGGAAGCTTTGAAGCTTGTGATGAATATTGGTCAAGCTCAGCCCAGCCTGAATTTGCATCCCACTGTCTTGAAGTTTTTGACTAGAATCCGACTGGGGCATAATCCCTAGTAGCCAGTCACCTAGCACCATAATAGACCAACCGCCCGTGGCCAACAATTGGGGCCGACAAGTTTTTTGTGCCAAAACCCACTGCCAGTTGGGGGCAGTGACATCCTGGTAACGAAGAGGTAAGCTCCCTTGGCCTGTCTCTAACCAACTAGTCAGTTGAGCTTGCTCATGGTCCGAAATAACCTGAGCTAGGGCTCGCTTATCCCGAATTTCTTGGGCTACTTGGCTAAGCACCCGATGGAGTTCTACCTTGTCGATAGGCTTAAGCAGATAATTCTTGGCCCCTAATTCCATGCCTCGCTTAACGTACTCAAATTCCTGATAGCCTGACACAAAAATGAAGACAAAGTCCTGGCCTAGCTCCTTGGCTTGACTAATAAAATCAATCCCCGTCACGTTAGGCATATTGACATCGGTGATGACAATATCCACCGCTTGGTGCCTCATTAAATCCAAGGCTTCCTGGCCATTACCAGCTGTCCCTGCAAGTTGCAGACCTAGTTCTTGCCAGCGGATCAGGCGTTCTAAGCCTTTGACAATCATGTACTCATCGTCCACAATCATGACGCTGAGTGGGGTGGGTTGAAAGGACACTTGAGCCATACACGGACACCTCCTTCTTCATTTATTTGATAAGATAAAGTAGCCTCGCCACCAAAATAATGATGGAGTCGCTCAGCCACATTAAAGATTCCAATTGACTGCCGGCTATTCGGTTCAATGGGTCGAGCTCCCTCTCTTAATCCTTGATTTAAGGCGCTGAGGGTTTCTGGGGACATACCTCTCCCATTATCAGACACTTCAATCCAGAGCCTGCTAGTCAGGCTAGCTTGGTCGGCCACGCCTTCCACCCAGGCTTTGATGACTAAGTGATTATCACTTCTAGCGAAATCCACGCCATGCACAAAATAGTTTTCAATCAATGGTTGCAAGGTAAACTTAGGCAAGACGAAAGTTTGACATTCTGATGCCATCTCAATATCCACCTGCAATTTGTTAGGATACCGCACTTGGTAGAGGTGGATGTATTTACGACAGAAGGAAAGCTCACGCTCCAAGGTCGTCTCCTTCTCATCGCTAATGTTATTTCTTAATAAGGCAGCGAAATCATAGACGATATCGGCCAATTCATCTGCCCCCTCAGTCAAGGCACTCATGCGAATAAACTCTAGAGTGTTATACATAAAATGCGGATTGATTTGCGACTGCAAAGCCTTGAGAATAGCTTCGTGCTCGCGGGCTTCCATGGAATAGAGTTCCTGTATGTTAACCTGATACTGGTCTAACATGGTATTAATGGAATGGGTAATTTCCCGCAGTTCATCCTGCTTATCCGTTTCCCGAATACGATAGTAAAATTGCCCTTCTCCAATTCGCTTGAGGGTCGTGACCATATCATGAACCTGATTGGAATAGGCCCCGAAGAAACGATAAAGCAAGGCCAAGAGGATGACTGCCACAAGTATGGTAATCAAGGTAATCACTAATACTGGACCCGTAACCCGTTGCCAGATGATCGACTTAGGCAAGAGACTAATAATCAGTAGATCCTCGCCCGTCTCCATGCGGCTGATTAGGTAGCCAGACAGCGAGTTTTCTCCTTTGATGACTGCTTGTAGCTTGTCTTGACTCAGCTTGCCACGTTCTAGGAGCATGCGTTTTAGCTTAGCATCGACGACGACCGTTTGAGCCTTGGTTAAGAGCGGCGACTCGGCCAGCCCTTGGAAGAAACGATCAGCATGGTAGTTGACCTGAACCTGCCCCAAACTATGGCCAGAACGCAAGTCAAATAAAGGGCGGTCAAAGCCAATTTCTTTGCCCTCTTCTTTACTTATATCAGACGGCATCATCTTACGGCCTCGTGTGTTGTCGGCGGTAGAGACGATCAGTTCTTTGGCATTATCGACATGGATAAGAATCGAGGTAATATCTTGAAACTCCCGATGAAGTCGATAGAGCTTATCAGGCAAGTAGAGATTGTACTGACGATTCATTAGAAAGCTCTCTAGCGACTCCTGGTAGCTATAATTGGCATAATGGCGCAAGGCTTCAATCTGCTTGGTTGACTCAGTCAGTTTTTGCGCGATTTTCTGAGTATCTTGGTCAGCCTGACTGAGTTCTGTCTGAATATGGTAGTGCATGAGATTGAGCTCAGCCAGGGCATTATTAATATTATGTTGATAGAGCAAGTAGACCGCTACTAGAGGCAGAAGAAAAACTAAGACCAAAATCAGGGTCGCATAGTAGCGTAAGAGCCGACTAAAGCGATTGGGATTCTTCTGGCTCATGCGGAATCACTCCTTGCCGACGCCACTCTCTCAAATAGAAGGACGACAAGCTAGTCACCCAGAGAGGGACCGCGAAGATAAAGGCCAAGGCTGGGAAGGTCATCACCACCCAGACAATAACCAAACTATAAACCAAGGTCAGAAGATTGGGACGTGGCGTCACCAAGAGTTGGAAGAAGCTAAACTTAATGAATTGGCTAGCTTCCCCCCTGGTAGACTACCCTCATTTGACTTTCTGCCACTAAAGCTAGGTTCACTAAGACTAAAACGGTCACTTGGATGACAAGGGCCACCAAGAAAATCATGCCCCGCATTTGAGACGTAATAAAAATTAACCAGCACAGGAAAACAGACAAGAGGGTATAGAAGAGATTAAGGCCCCAGCTATCACGACGGTTGGCCTTATAGCTATCCCAAAAGCCAGAGAAAGTCAGCAGGTCTGCCCGCCACTTAGCGCTTTGGTGGGCTTCAGTTAAGGCCGTCAGACTAGCCATGGTGCCAAAAATGCCCAAGCCAGCCAACCAACCTAACCAGAAAAAGGCAGCTCCCTTCATCCAATAGTAGACTCGCATCATCATCTCAACAAGTTTAGTTTCCATGCGCTTCCTCCTCTATCTTACAATCAAGACTATTATACTCTCTTTGGCCCTTTAGCGCTAGAGAAAACGGTCTTAAAGATGCTTCCAATGGCTTAAGAGACGGCAAGAAACCCAGTTCTTGTTCTAATTGGCCACCCGCCATTATGTCCTCATAAGTCAGGAAGTGAGCATCATAATCTTGGCCATTTAATTGGCGGCTCAAAACCACATTGAGTACCTGGCTAGGATTCAGGGTAGTCCATTGGAAGCCCCGTCCTTCACTTAAGTTGAGACTGGCCTGGTCCCAGATGCTGATCCCTAAGACATATTGATTGGTCCCTGGTGTCACGGCATAGATCCCCAGAGAGCTCAAGACGAACCAGGCTGATAAGGAGCCGTTGTCCTCATCACCAATATAGCCTTCTTCTTCCAACTTAAAGGCTTCTAGCATGAGCGATTTAAGCAATTGATGGGCCATATGTGGGTAGCCAGCATAGATTGGCAAGTAAGGCAGATGAAAACTGGGCTGATTGGACAGAGCTAGCTGGCCCCAGTCGCGACGGGCCATTTCTAACATTTCATGAATTTCATAGCCATAGCCATCCACCCGGTAGCTGGCAGGTTGATTAACTAAGGCCCGCAGCTGCTGATAGAAGGCAGCATCTCCGCCATGTAGGGCCACTAAATCAGCCAAATTATGATAGACCGCGAAAGACTGCTGCCAGGCAGAACCTTCGGTATAAGGGCCACCCCAGGCTTGGCTGACAAAGCCGTCTAAGAAGTGGCCCGCTTGGTCCTTGGCCCGCATTAGGCCAGTCTCTTCATCGAATAGATGGCGGTAGTTGAGTGATTGTTGGCGGTAGTCCTTAGCTCTCTCACAATCGCCCAAGGCCTGGGCTACCTGACTAATACAGAAGTCACTGTAGGCGTAGTCCAAACTTTTATTGACCGACTCGCCATAGCTTGCTGGCAAATAGCCCAAGCGACGATAATCTCTAGCTCCCTGGCGGCCTTCCAAGTGGTGAACAATCTCTGTCTCAGCCGTATAAAGCATGGCCTGATAAAGCTCCAGGGCCAAATCTGATGGGACTAAGCCCTTAACGACGGCATCCGCAATGACTGCATCCACCAAGGTCCCTGGCATAAGCCCCCGTTCGTCAGGAGACAACCATTTAGGCAAGAAGCCATCTTCTCGGGCAACTGCTAGAATGCCTTCTAGGAAGAGCGGCACCATTTCAGGCACAATTAAGGCATAGAGTGGGTAATTAGTCCGGAAGGTGTCCCAGTAGCCATTATTGGTGAAGAAGTAGCCAGGCTCCAACTTCCCCGTATAAGGCGATTGATGAATAGGCTCCCCGGTTTCCGTCCACTCATAGGCCGCCTGAGGGAAGGTGGCCGTCCGATAGAGACAATGATAAAATCGATTGACTAGCTTGGCCTCTCGATGACTAACTGTCAAATGGCTTAGATAGTCCTCCCATGCGGCCTCCGTCTGAGCGCACTGCTGGTCCCAGGACTGGCCGAAGAAATTGGATTGCCGATAATTAAGCTCCAGCTGGGCTGGGCTAATATAAGAGGTCACCCATTCCAAGTGCAAGAACTGGCTTAGGACAGCTTCAATGCCATCCAACTCTAGCCATAGTTGCTGAAGCCCCTCTCCCAAATTCACCACCTGACAAAACTTGAAAGTTACACCCTCAGGCGCTAGCATACGGCCATACTGACCGTATTGGCCGTACTTAGAACCTGCTAGCTGGTTGGTATAGTAAGTTAGCTGATGACCCTCTAGCTCATACCAACCACTTTGGTCCAAAATCAAGCTCATGATCCAATGCCCCTTAGGATAGCGCCGGTTAGGTGTCACCTTAAGACTGGCCCCATCCCGCGTTGGACAACAAGCCACCTGCAAACCATCCCGCAAACGTTGGTAGGACAAAAAGCCCGGCCGAAATTGAGCTAGATCACCGCGATAGCCAGAACTAGCCAATTCTCGACTGGCCTCAGCTGACAGAGGGCTCTTAAGTTGATTCCACTCCTTATCCGTTAGGCAGGCCACCTGCCAAGTCACCCAGGCAAAGTCACCCATCCAGGGACTGGGTTGGTGGGTCAAACGAATCCCAAAGGCAGTCCCATCTTCCGGATGGAAAAAGCGTGGCTCTCCCAGGCCGGGTCTCCAAAACAAAATGGTTCATGCCAAAGGGCACCCCAGTATAAGGCAGGGTGTTGCCCTGACCTAAGCGGTGACTATTCCGCGTCCCCCAACGGGTATCAATGGTTTGGTAAGGAGCTGACATCTCTTTTCTTCCTTTCTTTCAATCCTCAATCTTTGATATGAGGGAGTGCAAAAGCTCCCGCCTTCTGCTTTCGAGCCGCAAGGATTGAGCCGTCTTTTAACAACAAGAGGCTGGAACTGAGTCCCAGCCTCGCCTCATTCATTAGGCATTAGTTTTTGTTTTTCAAGAATTCGTCGTATTGACGTTGCATTTCTTCCTTGATCTTATCAATCCCTGCGTCTTTCAAAGCTTTGTTGAATTCAGGTAAGACTTTTTCAGGGTCAACTGTACCAGTGTGGAGACCTGCAACATATTCGTTAACGACATTGTTGACGTTAGCAATTTCGTCCGCTACAGGTTCTTGGTTGAAGTTGAAACCTAATAGTGGAGACTCTGTTGCTTCTTTCAAGCCTTTTTCAGAAGCGGCCAATTGTTCTGGTGTGATGCGTTCATCTTTGTAAAGCAAGGCAGCGTTCCCTGTGTTCCATGCAGACATGTGAGTTGCACCTTCGTTGTACTTAGGCAAGAGTTTGATCTTGTCTTCGCCAACTTTTTCCCAGTTCTCGCCTTCTAGACCGTAAACCAAGGTGTTCATGATTTCTGGTTTAGAGTTGATGTAGTTAAGCAATTTAACTGACTCTTCAACGTGATCAGAGTTTTGAGCGATAACGAAGTTAGACATACGTGCTTGAGCGTTAGTCTTGATGATGGTGTCGCCGTGAGGCACGATTTCTAAGTCTTTACCAGAAACAGCGCGGAGTAAGTAGTTACCGTAGTCACGTGGCCCTACTGTTTCACGACGCATGAACCAAGTATCAGCATCTAATGGGTAACCTTGGTCAGAAGTTGCAGCGTCTTTAGGTACGAAGCCTTTCTTGTAGAATTCGTGCATTACCTTGATTTCTGGAATGAAGGCATCTGTTTCTTCATAAGGGTTCACGATTTTGGCAGTATCACCTTTGAGGTAAACCCCGAGTGGTACAGCATCGCCAATGACATAGTCAAAGTCATGCCCTACACGCCAGCCACGACCTGCTGCTAAAGGTGCTACGCCAGGTTCTTTGTCTTTGATGGTTTGTAAGAGAGGTTCTACATCTTTGAGTTCTTTGATACCGTCTAATTTGAGGTTATATTTCTTCAAGAAGGTTGGGTTGAAGGTGTAGAACTCTTGCGCATAAACGTTCCCGTTTACTGGGAAAGCATACATCTTGCCGTCAACTGTGTTCCCTTTGATATAAGCTTCATCTAAGTACTTGAAGGAGTCTTGAGCGTGTTCTTTGATTAAGTCAGTCAAGTCAGCATAAGCGCCTTTTGAAGCATTCTGGATGTAGCCAGAAGCACGTGCGATGTCGTATTTTTCACCTGAGTTGGTCATCACGTTCATCTTGTCATCGTACTCACCCCAACCTAGGTAGCGGATTTCAAGTTTAAGGTTTAAGTCACGAACGAAAGCTTCGTTAACTTTAGCCAAAAGTTGATCCAAGTTATCAGGTGGTGTCCCGATTTGGTACATGGTGATAGTAGTTGGCTCTTCAGCTTTAACAGCTGGAGTAAAGACAGAAGCTACTGATACTGCTGCTAAAGCAGACATAGCCATATTACGTACAAGACGTTTCATTTTCATTGTGGATTCCTCCTAAAATTTTTATATTGTTATTACCTGTAAGAATGGAGTGGTCACGTCTATTCTTTGACGCCACCGATGGTTAAACCAGAAATGAAGTATTTCTGGAAGAAAGGATAGCTTAAGGCAATTGGCAAGGTTGAGATAACCACCATGGCCATACGCGTTGCTTCCCGCGGAATCGAGACGCCCGATACAGCCGAAGCCCCTTGGGCAGCATTTTTAACGATATAGTCAATATTGGCTTGGATTTGCATCAAGACATATTGCAATGGGAAGAGGTTTTGATCATCTAAGTAAAGCAAAGCGCTAAACCAGTCGTTCCAGAAACCAATGGCCGCAAAGAGAGAGATAGTTGCAATCCCTGGAATGGCAAGTGGTAGGACGATTTGGCGGAAAATCCGAAATTCGCCTGCCCCGTCAATCCGAGCGGATTCAATGATAGATTCAGGAATAGACTTTGCGGAAGAAGGTCCGCATGATGATGACGTTGAATGGGGCTCAAGGCCATTGGCAAGATCAAGGCCCAGATAGAGTTTCTTAGCTTGAGCAAGGAAGTCATCACGATATAGCTTGGCACCATCCCAGCCCCTACCAACATGGTCACCAAAATGATGAAGAGGAAGAAGCGGCGGAAGATGAAGTAAGGTCGTGATAAGGCATAGGCATAAGTCGACGTAACTGTTACGTTAATCAAGGTCCCAACCACGGTCACGAAGACGGTCACCATAAAGGCATTGACGATGGTAGAACTTTGGGTAAAGAGATACTCATAACCTGCCGTAGACCAGGCATCCGGAATCAAGCGATAGCCGTTCCGCACAATGGAGTTTTCATCGGTCAGCGATAAGATGATAACAAAGATGAAGGGAAAGACACCCGTCAAACCAACCAAGGTCATCAGAAGACTGAAGAAGAAGTTAGCTTTGGGGCCGAAGGTATCCACCGATACCTTACCCAGTTTTTTCTTGGTCTGAGTCATGGTGGCACCTCCTAGAACAAAGCAGAATCTGGATCAATCTTGCGCACAATCAAGTTAGCTGACAGCAACAAGATGAAACCAACGAAGGACTGATAAAGCCCGGCTGCGGTGGTCATCCCCAGGTTCCCTGCGTTTTTCAACCCATCATAGATGTAGGTATCTAAGACGGACGTCACATTCTTAAGTGGACCAGATTGAAGTGGCACTTGGTAGAAGAGACCGAAGTCGGCCCGGAAGATGTTCCCAATCCCCAAGATAACTAGAATAATCATCATTGGTACCAAATGCGGAATCACAACGTGACGGATTTGATCCCACTTGCTAGCGCCATCCATTTGAGCGGCTTCATAGTAGGTCCGGTCAATCCCCACGATGGTCGCGAAGTAGATAATGGAGGAATAACCAATCCCTTTCCAAATCCCCATGAAGACAAGGAATGGTGGCCACATATCAGGTGTTGTATACCAGTTAGTGTCGGCCTTCATGCCCATATCCCCTAACATTTGGTTCAATAGCCCGCGGTCCGTAGACAGGAAGGTTAAGACGAAGATACTGATGATAACCCATGACAAGAAATAAGGTAAGAGCATGGAGGTTTGAATGGTCTTAACCAAAAGCTTACTGCGTAATTGGCTGAGAATAATCGCGAACATAACGGCGAAGATAAGACCAATAATAATGAAGGCTAGGTTGTATAAGACGGTGTTTCGGGTAATGAGATAGGCCTTAGAACTTGAAAATAGGTAGTTAAAGTTGGCGAACCCTACCCATTTACTGTCGAGGATGGACTGAACAAATCCTCCCTTGGAGAAACGGAATTGCTTAAAGGCCACCACGTTCCCTAATACTGGAATATAGTAGAAAAAAATGAGCCAAATCAGCCCCGGTAAAGTCATAATGAGCAAGGGTATATTTTGTTTCCATTTGCGTCGTTTTTTGGAGCTTTTAGCTTTTTTCGCTGCTTCCATTGTCACTCCTCTTTTCTGTTAACGTTTACAGTTTGTATTATACGCCATTCTCCTTGAGCTTCCTATCCTCAAATCATAGGTAATTTATTAAAAATTATAGGTATTAAATCATACATTGTGCACTAAACCCGTATAGGCAAATAGTTATTTCGCCCGAGACTCTAGCAACTAACTTGTACTTTTTAAGGCCCTCTCTCGCTCTTAAATTAAGCAGATATTTTACTAGACTTTATGGTCGCGTCAGATCAAAGTAAAAAGGCATGACTTCAGTCATGCCTGAAATATAAGCTAAATGAGTTTGACTCCTTGGAAGCCAGGCTACTCACTAAGTTCTGCTGCTGCCAACCAGGTTACCCCTGCCCCAATCAGATTAGCATCTGCTTGATGGGCACAAGAACGTACCTGAGGATGATGGGGAACTTCAGACTCTTCTAAGAAGGCCTTGACCCTTTCTTCCAGTGCCCGGCTGAAGTCCGGATTGCCTGACAAGGCGCCCCCAATCAAAATAAGCGGCAAATCCATAAAGACATAGAGATTATGAATCAAGAGGGCCAAAGGTCATCTACCATTTGATTGACGGCATCCTTAGCTTCTGGATAGCCTTGTGTAGCCAATTCCAAGAGGGCCTTGAAGTCACTCGACCCGTTATAGCGCCGCGCCACATTGACCGGGCTCATGGTTGGGCTGACTCGACGACTAAAGTCGACCATGCCATAACCAAACTCACCAGCAAAGCCCCCTGGCCCCCGGTAGAGCTGGCCATTTAAGACTAGGGCGCCCCCAATGCCAGATCCTAAGACTAGGAGGGCAGCGGCTTGGGCTCCCTGAGCAGCTCCTGAATGGACTTCGGCCACCGCCGCACAGTTGGCGTCATTTTCAATGGTGATAGGCACTTGGAAGGCCTGGGTCATTTCTTGAACAAAAGGCCGATGATGGATATAAGGGACGGCACTAATGCCTTCGATAAGGCCCTTGTCCGGCAAGACGGTCCCTGGCACGGAAAAGCCAATCCCTTTGATAGGCAAGTCCAATTCTTGGCGGAGTTTAGCAAGCTCGGACTGGAATTCCTCCCAAGTCGCGGGCGTTGGAAACTTCCCTTGATGGTTCAAGACTTGCCCATCAAAGATGCCATACTTCACGCTTGTTCCCCCGACATCGCAAACTAGTAGTTGCTCGGTCATGTCATTTCCTCCCATTCAAATCCATGATTAGCAGTTAAATCTTTGAACCACCAGCCGGATTGTTTGACGGTCCGAGTCTGGGTATGAATATCGTTAGAGATTAAGCCATAGCGATTCTTGTAGGCATTGAGCCAGGACCAACCATCGACTGGCGTCCAGACATGGTAACCAATGCAGTTAGCCCCTTCTTGCATAGCTCGGTTGAGCCAGTAGAGATGTTCGCTGAAGAACTGAATCCGATACTGATCCTGGATAATGCCTGTCTGATCGAGATAGCGCTCCTCGCGCGAAACGCCAATCCCATTCTCAGAGACAAACCAAGGAATATTATCATAATTATCTTGAAGGTTCTTGGCAATATCATAAAGAGCTTGCGGATAGATTTCCCAGCCCTTATCCACGTTCATACGACGGCCTGGCATTTGATAGTCATTAAAGTAGCGTTGTGGCAGCCAGTCAACAGTTAAGCTGTTAGGCGAAATCTCGGGAGCCTTAACCCGATGAGGGTGGTAGTAGTTAACCCCGATATAATCCACGCGATTGTCGCGGATAATGGCTAACTCTTCTGGCGTCGATTCCCACAACACCCCGTCTTTAGCCAGAATGGCCACTAATTCCTCTGGAAAATGCCCCTTAACTGAAGCATCTAAGAAGAGGCGGTTGACAAATAAGTTGGCAAAATGTGCCGCCGCCAAATCTTCTTCAGATTGGCTAGCTGGATAAGCCGGCGTTAGGTTAAGAGCAATGGTGACCCGACCTTGCGGATTTTGATTGATTTGGCGGTAGACTTGAATGACCTTGGCAGAGGCTAATTGTAGGTTATAGGCCACTTGCACAGCCTTCTTGCCATCTACTAACATAGGATAGTGGAAACCATAGAGATACTGGCCTTCTACGACTACCATAGGCTCATTGAAGGTCATCCAGTCCGTTACACGATCGCCGAAACATTCAAAGGCCCGACGCGCAAATTTCACAAAAAGCTCTACGACATGCTTGGACTCCCAACCACCGTAACGCTCATAGAGTTCGATTGGTAAATCAAAGTGGTGAAGATTGATAATCGGCCGAATGCCGGCAGCCAAGAGGGTATCAATGACCCGGTTATAGTAAGCTACCCCCTTCTGGATTCAAGCTTCCTTCCTCTAAATCATCAATCAAGCGGGTCCATTGAATGGAGGTCCGCAAACTATTAAAACCTAAGTCCTTGAATAGGGCGATATCTGACTCATATAAATGGTAGAAATCGGAGGCTACATCTGGCCCCACATAGCGGAAGAAATCTTCCGGCTTGGTATCATAATGATAATCGAATACATTGACATGGGGCTTATGGAATCGCCCTTCATTTTGTGGGCCAGAAGTTGCCCCACCCCACCAAAAATCTACTGGAAATCTTACTTTCATCGTCATCACCTCACCCTTATTATAGCATGACCCTGACTGTACAAAATATAGACCTTTTGCGACAAACTATAGGCTTATGAGTAGCACACACACGCCCCTTCTTTCTGGGCGGGGTATGATTAAGTAAAGCAGTCCTTTCTTGAAACATAAAAATAGCGCTGTTCTTCTGGCAGAACAGCGCTACTTTATTAAATACGGATGGAAATCGCCTATGGTAGATCGAAATTTATCTTCTTGAGTAGGGTGCTAAGCCCTTGCAACTCCGCTTCGCTTAAGTTACCAAATACTTTATCAAGTTTGGCTACGTGAACAGGAAAAATCTCTCGCATCAAATCAAAACCTGATGGACTTAGGCCAATATAAGCTACCCTTCTATCCTTAGTATCAATTCTCCGTTGAACAAGCCCCTTTTTTTCTAGCTGATTAATGACATAGGTTGTCGAGGAGGAAGAAATCAGAATCTTCTTAGCAATTTGCTGTACAGGGTACTCTCCTTTAGACCAGAGCAATTCTAAAACACCAAACTCTGTCGAATTAAGCCCGTAACTGCTGACGTCATTCTTTAAAAATTGTGTCAGTTGGCCACTGGTCCGCATAAGTCCCACAACCACTTTCAAAGCTAATTCTTGATGCATTGGCCAACCTCCTCCTATTTTTCTTAAGGTCCCATTATAACAAGTCTTGTTTTTTTAAACAAGAGAAATATTTATACTTGACCTTTTAAATATAACTTTATACACTGTATTAAGTATCAAAAATAATTATGTAAAGGACTTAATAGATATGGCACGCTTCAGCAGTGACAAACTCCCTACTTGCCCCTTTGTTGTTACCCAAAAAGTTCTCTCTGGCAAATGGAGTATTCTCATCCTCCACGCCCTCGAGCAAGGTCCTAAACGCTTTAATGTTCTCCACCGTGAATTATCTGGAATCACTCAAGCTACCCTCACCAAACAATTACGTCAGTTGGAAGAAGATGGCATCATTATTCGCAAAGCCTATCCACAGATTCCACCTAAGGTAGAATATCAACTATCCGCTATCGGCATGGAATTTCGTTTAGTGCTTCAACAATTGGGGGCCTGGGGAAACAAGTATATCCATTTCCTTAAAACTCAATAATAAAGAATAAGCGTGTTGACTTCCCCAAGTCAACACGCTTTTCTCATAATGATAGACGCGTCAAAATAGAAAAGTAATCGGTAAGCCCCTAAACTTCCTATTTGACTGAAGATGCTCCACCCAACTGTACTTTTACCTTCCCCTAAAGGGAAAAGCACTAACTGAGCCATCTATCATCAATAGTAACCAATAATTAAAAAGGTTGCGCTAGCCTGTTGCTAGCTATGGTACCTTGACTATCTGACCAAGATCCCTCAATCTTAGTGGTCTACGATAGGTGCCAAGGCGAGGTATCTTCCGCCTTTTCAAAAGGCAACCTCAGATAATGTGAACAACGGGAGAAAGTCTCCACTCCATCCGAATAGTGAGTTCACTATTCATTGCAACTACCAATTAGTGGCTATCACTTGTCCCGCCTCTCTCGCCTACTCACATATTTTGTCACCATTTACAACGCGCCGCAGTTGCTTGACAAAATTAGTTTCTGTTAGCCGATCTCGCCATCAGGCGAGAAAAAGAACCATAAGTAGCTAAAGATTTAGGTTTCTACCAAACAAGTGATTGAAGTAATTGATATCACCCGTTGTCACACTCATCTTAAATTCGAAATGACTCATAGTAAAAGAACTACTTCCCCTCTGTTCTAAAAGCAGTCGCTTAAAGCACTTAGTTATCTCGAATTCGAAATAATTATATCACGTCAATGATATTTGGTCAATACATTGATTTTCATAATCTTTTCCTAAATAAATAGAGATTCGTTTCACTAAATATTCGGAATAAGCTGAACTTTCTTAGAATATTCTCTAAATGTATTCTTATTTTTTATTTCCAACTTAATAATAGCACCTATTTTATATGTTTTCTTTCGCCTTTTATAAGATAAATAGCTATTTATACCCTATATTTTTTATTTATCCTACATATTTATAGTTAAAAACTATAGATACTCCTATAAAATCAATATAGCCAGATGATTGACCCTTGCCCACTTTAGCCCTTACAATAAGAGAAAAGCTCCTTTACTTGATAGGAGTTATCGCGTAAGGAGGTTGCCCTTTGCCTATTCGTATTGCTGATGGCCTACCCGCCAAACAAGAATTACTTCATGAAGGTATCCAGGTCATGGAAGAGCAGACAGCACAGCGCCAGGATATTCGCCCGCTTAAAATTTTGCTCCTCAACCTCATGCCCAAAAAAGAAGAAACTGAACTTCAATTTCTACGCCTTCTAGGTAGCCAACCTCTGCAAATTGAAGTTGACTTCCTCCAGATGTCGAGCCGTAAGTCCAGCCACACCAATGCCTCGCACTTGGAGAAATTCTACTACCAATTTAATCAAATCCAGGACCGCTATTATGACGGCTTAATCGTGACGGGAGCTCCAGTAGAGCACCTTGACTTCGAAGACGTCACCTACTGGTCGGAACTCCAAAGCATCTTCGACTGGTCTAAAAACCATGTCTTTTCTTGCCTCCATATCTGCTGGGGGGCGCAAGCAAGGCTCTATACCGACTATGGCATCACTAAACATAGCCTACCTATTAAGCTCTTTGGTATTTTTAGTCATGAATTGACCCAACGTCACCATCCCCTAACACGAGGAATGGACGACTCTTTCTTGGCGCCACAATCACGTCACACGGGCATCGATGAAGCTAGACTGGCCCAGCACCCAGAGTTGGATGTACTGGCCACTGCGCCTGAAACAGGCACCCTATTGGCCGCCTCTAAGGACAATCGTCAGATTTTTGTCACGGGTCATATGGAATACGACGCCTTAACCTTAGATCAGGAATATCGACGAGACCTCGGTTCTAATCCCCAAGTCTGCCTACCTCTGAACTACTATCCGCAAGACCAAGCGGATTTACCACCCCAACATCGTTGGCGGTCTAGCGCCTACCTCTTCTTCCATAATTGGCTGAACTTGGTTTATCAACAAACACCTTATGATTTAACCAGGCTTGATGATCAGTCAGCCAAATAAACCTCCGAACACAGCAAGAGCCCTCCCCTAAGTGGGAGGGCTGCTTTTTGCGCTTATTTTAGGACCGTCCCGTCTGCTAAGGTGATAGTGTGGCCATTGAAGTTGATAGTGCCTTTATTGGTTAAGCTAGTCAAGGTAACATCCCCAGTTAAGTTCCAAGTCGCCCCTTCTTCTACTGTAACCACTGCATTATCCGCAACCGCCTTACCACCATCTGCGTTATCGACGATTTTGATGGTGCCGGTAAAGTTGCTGCCTTTGCCTAAGGTCCAATTCAAGGTAGAGATGGTATCGACCTCAATTGCGCCTTCCAAAGTTTGATTTTGGGTTGTCATGGTGACGTTAGCGCCATTGGCGCCAGCAGTCCCCCAACCATGGCTAGCATTATTCCCTAAGACAGCTAAGAGTCGACCTTCTGTATCCAGGTTTTTGGTGGTGACATTGCTTAAGTTAATGTCAGCATGCGTGTTGTTGACATAGATTAAATCGCCATTGTTGCTAATCAAGTTCCCATCCGTCATGGTGAAGGTGGCTTTACCGACTTCCGCATCCCCAGACATAGACTGGTAAATCATGACATTGTGGACATTGGTATCAGAGCTGCTACCTTTGGTATCACTCATATTGCCTTCCACTGTCGCATTCTCTAAGGTAATAGAGTTTTTGACCTTCGATTACGAGGGCTTCAGAGTTCTGAGCTGTGAAGGTCCCATTTTTTTAGCTGTAATATTGGCCGTTGAGTAAATGGCTGGTGAGTTGTAACCTTTAGACGTATAGGTCCCGCCATCAACCACTACTGTACCACCACCCCGGTCTGACCGGACAGCTGCTGCTGAGTTCCCGGATGTCTCGACGGTCAAGTTGGTCGCACTCATAGTCGCGCCCCCTGTCGTCTGAATCCCACCAGAGTTGTCAGCCGTGGTTGTAATGGTCGTATCCGCTACATTCACCGTCGTGCCTTGGCCATAGGAGAAAATCCCATTCCCGTTTTGAGCGCTGGTATTAACGGTCGCATCTTTGATGGTCACGGTGGCACCATCTGTTGCTAGTAAGCCGGCATTCATCCCGTAGAAGTCACCTTCTTCTGTGTTAGAGCTTGCTCCTGCTGTCTTATCCACTTTGATGCCTGTTAAGGTCACTTTGGCATTGGTTACTCTGAGGGCATTTTCATCATCACCAGTAGAGCTATACTGACTATCGGTCACAGTGCCGTCCTCGGTAAGCTCAGTAGCAGTCGTCCCTTGATTAACGGTGCCAGATCCACCAAATCCTCCGACTCCACCTGGAGGTGCTTGAGGTGGTGCTGCCTGAACTTGAACAAGTGGGGTATTAAGCGTCAGCGTCATGAGACTGGCTTGCGCTAAGATAAAAGCAGAACTAGTGAGTGCGGCAATTTTATGTAGTTTTTTCATCTTAATCATCCTTTCGTCAACTCTTTTGTTTTAGTTGATAGCTTAAGTATAGGATGCTTACTTAAAATCTACTTAAAGCCATAAAAACTTTTTTGACTTATTCAATGCCAAGCAAAAATGCCGACTCAGTCGGCATTTTCGAGTCTCATTTATTAGTGATTAGCGACTTTGAGCCGCGCGCGCTACAATGGCTTTAAGCTCTGGCCATTGAGCTTCCATCTGAGCCACTAAGGTCAACTGGGTAGCTGTCCGATCCAAATTCTGACCTGGACGGCTGGTGCCATAATAGATATCGCCATTGAGGTAGTCGGTCAGGAATCGAATCCCCTGCTCCAAGGTAATGACCCGTGCCCCCCAAGGCAGCAATTCAATTTCTAAGGTGGTTAGGCGATCCCCCATCCCCTTCAAAAAGCCGCGCGTATAGACTTCAAATAAATGGGCATCAAATTGGACCTTGCTCAAATCCGACTCGTCTTCCATATTATGGTTGGCCCCAAAGCGAATGGCATCCCCATAATCGAAGAGCACCAGACCTGGCATAATGGTATCCAAGTCTACGATACAGAGGGCCTGGCCAGTAGCAGTATCCATGAGAATATTATTGAGCTTGGTATCATTGTGGGTCACGCGCAGAGGCAATTGGCCTGCGTCTAACAAGTCATAGAGCAGGTAGCAATCAGATTTGCGAGCTCGTACAAAATCAATCCATTCCTGAACCTCTGCCACACGTCCCGCACGGTCTTGGGCGATGGCCTCTTCAAACTGAGCATAGCGATGACGAGTATCATGGAATTTGGGAATGACTTCAGTCAGTTGGCTAGCATCAAAATCATCTAAATCAGCGGCGAAGGCCCCAAAGGCTTGGCCAGCCCGATAGAACTCGTCCTCATTGGTGACTTGTTCAATGCTGAAGCTGTTCTTAATAAACTCATAGATGCGCCAATAGGTCCCATCTTCCAAGCGCATATATGGTAAGCCCTCACGATTAAGCACAACCGTCAAGGTTTCCCGCTCGGGGTCGCCACCACGGCGACTGATAATTCCCTTCATGTAATCTGTCACGGCCAAGATATTCTGCATAAGCCCGGGAACATCTGGGAAGATAGACTGGTTGATTTCTTGGAGGACATACTCCCCTTGCCAGCCTTGATCATCCCCTTGTTGGATGCGGTAGGTTTTATTAATCAGGCCGTTGCCTAAGGGCTCTAGGGCAAGCAAGTTCCCTGGTAAATCATAAGCTTGATAGGCCAAGTAGGCCGGCGAATCGGTCGCTAGAACGGTTGACATATGCTTCACTCCTTTTGCTACAATCCTAAACTTCTGGCCACAAGGGGCTTGGGTAAACACCTGACTGAGTCAAGCTTTCAATGGCTTCTACCACTAAAGGTTTGTCTTCTTGATAGGTGACCCCAAACCACTGGGATTGGGTTTCTAAAATCTTGACTCTGGCTTGGTCAGACTTAATTTGTTTGCGAACTACACTTGGTAGGTAGTACTCACATTTATCAGGCTTAGTCCGAAGGCCCTTCTCCAAGAACTCTGGTAGATAGCCTTCAATAACTTGGATGAAAGCTTCGGGGAAGCCCCAGAGGTTCATGGACACAATGGTTTCTGGGTCTACATCCACCCAGTTTAAGCCGTCTTGCGTATAGTGAATCCCTTCTGGATAGGCTTCAATCTGAGTCTGCTCTTCGATTTCAACTAAGTAGCCTGACTCATTAATTTGGCAAAGGCCCACGCGAAACCGCCCCGTTAGCCGAGATCGTTTTCTTGAGTGGATAGCCCACCATACTATAACGCGGATTACGATAGGTCTGCATTTTAACCAAATAATTATAGACCGATTGGAAGGCATGCCGGCCATAGAAATCATCGGCATTAATAACCGCAAAAGGTGCGTCAATCAGGTCTCGTGCACACCAGACCGCATGGGCGGTCCCCCAAGGCTTGGTTCGGCTAGTCGGCACAGCAAAACCCGCCGGTAAATCTTCTAATTTCTGATAGGCATATTCTACTGTCATATATTGTGCTACACGGTCACCAACTTGGGCCTTAAAACGTTCGGCCATGTCGGGTTTAATGATAAAAATAACCTTCTTAAAGCCTCGCTTCTTTCGCATCATAGAGCGAATAATCCAGCATAACCTCCCCTCTTGGTCCGACTGAATCAAGCTGTTTGAGGCCACCATAACGACTGCCCATTCCGGCTGCCATGATGACCAGGATTGGTTCTTTCATCTGTAAGACTCCCCTAACACCCCTAGTGGGGCGATATTCTATTCGCTATCCATCATCGAATGGATGCCAACTTTATTTTAGCATATTTTGAACTGTTTGTAAGCTATTTCATTTGAGCTAAGATAATTTCTCCTCAGGCATTTTTGTCATCGCTTGATACAAGGACCAGGCGCTGGCTTTCGCCACAAACCTCGCATTAGTAAGGTCTCTGTGCTATAATAGTCACGAGATAGGATAGGAGGAATCAGCATGTTATCTATTATTGTGCCCTGCTACAACGAAGCAGATGCCATCCCATATTTCTTTGCTGCGACCGAAGAAGTGATCACAGGCCTTGGCTGCCAAACAGAATATATTTTTGTTAACGACGGCTCAAAGGATGAGACCCTAACTGTCCTACGTAACTTACATCAAGAGCATCCTGACAGAGTGAGATACCTCTCCTTTTCTCGCAATTTCGGTAAAGAAGCCGCTATTTTTGCTGGACTCAAAGCCAGTCGTGGTGACTACATCACCTTAATGGATGCTGACCTACAAGATCCACCGGAGCTTCTTCCACAGATGTTTGAACTTATCCAAAGCAAAGAGGTAGACTGCGTTGGGACTAGACGGACTACCCGCAAGGGTGAGCCACCCATTCGTAGTTTTTTCGCCCGTCTCTTCTACAAAATCATCAATCGCATTAGCCAGACCGAGATCGTAGATGGGGCGCGCGACTATCGCCTAATGACTCGCCAAATGGTGGATGCCATCTTGGAATTATCAGAATACAATCGCTTCTCCAAGGGCCTATTCAGCTGGGTGGGCTTCGATACGGTCTACCTAGAATTTGAGAACCGTGACCGCGTAGCGGGTCAAACTAGTTGGAACTTCTTCCAATTGCTACGCTACTCGATTGATGGCATTATTAACTTCTCCGAGGCTCCTTTGACCTTAGCCTCCATTATGGGGACCATCACCTGCCTAATTTCAGCCTTTTTCTTAGTTGTTATTATCGTACGAGCCCTTCTCTTCGGTGACCGAGTGGCTGGTTGGCCTTCGATTGTCTCCATCATCCTCTTCTTCTCAGGTATCCAACTCCTGTCTTTAGGGATTATCGGTAACTATATCGGTAAAATCTTTATGGAAACCAAACGGCGTCCAATTTATATCATTAAGGAAACAGAAGCAAGTTCAGACAAAAAAACTGAAGCCTAACCCCTGGGTTGGCTTCAGTTTTATTTGTTATTAATGGGTTTCGCCGCCCACAAGTCGAACATCCGTCTTGCCCTGGTAGGATACAAGGGTCTCTAAGCAGACCGTCAGGCCCTTAACAATATCAGCTAAAGCCATAGAGGCTTGACCCGGCTTGTCTACCACTTGTTCCGTCACATAAGGGACATGAATGAAGCCCCCTTGAGTATTAGGATGATGCTTAGCCAGATAATAGAGATTCTGATACATAATATGGTTGCAGACAAAGGTCCCAGCCGTGTTAGATAGGCTAGCAGGCAAGCCCGCTGCCTTAACTGCCTCTACCATGGCCTTAACCGGCAAGGTCGTAAAGTAGGCTGGCGCCCCGTCAGCTTGAATGACTGTATCCAGAGGTTGTTGGCCCTTGTTATCAGCGATTCGCGCATCATCCACGTTAATGGCTACCCGTTCAGGCGTAATGCCAAAGCGACCGCCCGCTTGACCGACGCAGACTACCGCATCAGGCTGCTGCTGTTCTACCGCTTCAAAGAGGACGCTTAGCCGAATCACCAAAAACGGTCGGAATCTGAACCGTCACAATCTCAGCACCCTCAATTTCCTTAGGTAAGCGACTAACGGCTTCCCAGGCGGGGTTAATGGCTTCTCCGCCAAAAGGATCGAAACCTGTTACTAAAATTTTCATAAGTTCATCTCCTATTCTAATATGCCATAAAGTAAATCAAGGCAATGTGCAAGACAATCATGACAAGCGCAACAGGAATTTGCTGCTTGATGACGCCATTCGGGTCTTTCATTTCTAAGAGAGAAGCAGGCATAGAGTTAAAATTGGCTGCCATCGGTGTCATCAAGGTCCCACAATAGCCCGCTGTCATAGCTAAGGTGCCGGCTACCACCGGATTAGCTCCCAAAGCGAAAACAAACGGAATCCCAATACCTGCCGTAATTACTGTAAAGGCTGCGAAGGCATTCCCCATAATCATGGTGAAAATTACCATCCCTAAAACATAGGCTACTACACCTAACAAACGATTCTCCGCTGGCACCACTGAGGCTACAGCTGTCGAAATCAAGGTTCCTACTTGTGCCTTGGTAAAGATAACTCCCAGAGCAGCAAGTAATTGAGGCAGAATGATGGTTACCCCCATTTGTAGCGTCATCTGAGTGGTCCCATCATAGACTTCTTTTGGCTTAGGACGTAACATAATCAAAGCAACCGCCAAGGAAATTAAGCCACCAATTACTAAAGGCGCTTGCCCCCCTAAACCTTTAACATTGTAAACTAACAAGACGGCAACTAAGGCCAAGGTCAGAGAAGGCAAGAAAATCCATAAGCCATAGCGCTTAGCACGTTCCTCCTTCACAGCATCGGACACCGTATGAAGACTAGGAGTAGTCACTTGCTTAGTCACAGTTAAAATCGCCATGACTACTAACAGAACCCCTACTATAAATGGTGGCAAGTAAGACCCAAAGGCAAAAATAACCCCTAAGAGACTCCAGAAGATGGTAGCCCCCAATCGAGTCTTACTATCTGAGCGATAAACATAGAAGGCTGACAGGAAGAAGATTACCCCCGCAATGTAATAAGCGAATTCTAAAATCAGATCACGTACTGCAGTGATTTCCATTATTTTCTCCCCCTTCTATTCAGACTTTGCTGCCAGTATGCCATATAGAGTGCTACCACGATTAAGCTAGCAATCCCTACAGTCAGAGCTGTGTTGGCAACATCTGTTGCCGCCGCATCATAACCTGCTTCAGTTAAAGTAGAAATAATCAGCAAGACCCCTGAAGAACCGACAAAGATATTTTGAGAGTAGAAGTTGGCGATATTTTCTACGGCCGCACATTTACCCTTAATAGCGTCAACCTCCTCATCGCTTAAATCATCGCCGCATTTTTCTCGCACAGTGGCGTCGGTCATAGGATAAATCAAGGGGCGAACGAACTGAACATGTCCACCCAGAGGGATATGGAAGGCTAGGGACACCTCACGAATCAAGACATAGGTATAAAGCAAAATAGGTGCCGTCAAGCCCTTGAGCTTACTAATCAGATGCTGGGCTTGTTGACGCAGGCCGAAGCGCTCTACCATAGCAATCATAGGAATTGGAATCAAGAAGATGGTGACCAAACGGTTCTTGACGAAGTTCTCCCCCAAGAGAATTAGCGCCTCTTGCCAGTTAATACCAGCCACCAAGGCTGTGGATAGGGCTGCTACAATTAAGACCGCCATGGTATCCAACTTAAGCGAAAAACCAAGGACAATAATAACAATACCAATTAATATGAACCAGTTCATACTGTCACTCCTTTCAAATTGTTTAATCTAAATATAGCGATTATCCTGCTCAAAGTAAAGCTTTTCCGAACAAAAAGCGCCTACTATATGTAAACGTCCGTTTTTTTAGTCCTGTATTCTGACTTAACCAAAAACCTCAAGAATCGGTTTAGTAGCCGATTCTTGAGGTTCTTAATTATTGCTGGTTTGTTCTGCCTGGATTTTCTCTTCCAGGTAATCAATAATCCGAGCTTCCTGCTCCTGGGCTCTAAGATTATGGGCGCGAGGCAGGCGTTTCTTAGCTTGCGCCAAATGCTCCAGAGCCGTCACCACATCCCCCTTGACCCGCCAGTGATAGGCGGCCTGGGCCGTTGAATTTTCTGGTCGCTTGGTTTTCAGCATGGCCACTAAGAGTGGATCTTCCAGTAAGGTCGTAATCAGGGGATCTTCCGGATGTTGCAGGCTAGCCGCAAAAAGTAAGAGACGCAAGATTTCCTGACGATAGGGCGTCACCATATCCTCCCGTTCCTGGTAGATTTTCTTAGCCAGGATATAGACTTCTTCGAACTGACCCTGATCCACTAGTTGCTCTAAGTCATAAAAAATCGTAGCATCAGTCAAGAAGTTCGTCTCATTAATAGTAACACGCCGTAGATAGCGATATTTCTCATCATAAGACTTACCACGATTGGCCCAGTAATTATCCTCTAACATTATGAAGAGAACCAGGCGGTTTAATTCACTTTTGCTCAATAAAAGTAAGTTTTTGCCATCATTAAAACTCATGGGAATGGCGTTAGTCAGGCCCATTAAAATCCCTAGACTAGCAAAGACAAAGACATAGATATTAGGCCAAAGCCAATAGGCCAAGACACTAGTCAAAATATTGGCCAGAAAATCCACCCGCTAAGTAGAGCCTAAAGGGAAAATGTTGACTTTGATAGCGTGGTGGGCGCATCAAACACTGGCCACCTGTTCCGGCCACATGTTGCCAACGAAACTTAAAGCCACCTGACTCAGATTTTTCCAATTTTAAATCCATGACCCGGAAACTAACAAATTTATAACCCGTCAGCAGGCCACCAAGCAAGTGGCCCCCTTCATGAATAATAATATGTAAAGATCGTGCTCACTATAAAGGTCGCCAGCAAATAGGTAATGGACACATGACGTATCTGATTGGCCAGTGAAGAACCGAAGAAGTGCCCAATCAGCAAGCCAACTGCAGCGCCGACTAAAAGACACAAGACTAAATAGCCCTAGCTGAAGCAAAACCCAAGATTTTTTTGTATTTTTTTGCGCCATTATAGTTCCTCCCTTTCAGTCCAATTGGTCACCAATATAGTCTCTATTATACTGGATAGCCCCTAGTGGTTCAAGGTCAAGAATTTGCCACCGAGAGGTAATAATATGATTAAAGCCCATGACAGTCATATTAGTCGACTCAGGACAAAATGGCTCTGTTGACAGGCTTCTGCTTTCGTGTTACACTGAGGCAAATACTACTTCGATGACGAGATGAGTAAGTCAAGCCACGGTCTATAGAGAGCCCTAGTTGCTGCAAAGGGGTGGCCACCTTGACCCAAGATGACCTCTGAGAATTTCACTGTTTTTCAGCCAGTGAGACGTTCGCAACGTTACTGCCAAGTCTTAGACTTACCAAGGTGCTTGCTGTGAGGCAAGTACAAAATCGGGTGGTACCACGAAGATTCGTCCCGGCGCGCAGGCCTTTTCCTGTGCGTCGGGCTTTTTCTTTGACCTATTAATCCATAAAGGAGTTGACCCTGATGACCCATCGCGACACTCAACTAGCCCAACTGGGCAACCGACAAGATAAACAAACTGGCGCGGTCTCCCTGCCTATTCACCTGTCTACCGCCTACGCCCATCCCGGTTTGGGCCAAAGTACAGGCTTTGACTATACCCGAACCAAAAACCCTACTCGTACGGTCTTAGAAGAAGGCCTGGCTGCCCTCGAAGGTGGCGCCCAAGCAGTGGTGACCTCTTCTGGTATGAGTGCCATCCAACTAGTCCTGGGCCTCTTCCCAGCTGGCAGTCAATTCCTGGTAACACGAGACGTATATGGGGGCAGCTTCCGCTACTTCGATAAGCTCCAAGCGCAAGGCTTCTATCAATTTACTTATTTCCAAGATTTTGAAGACTTGACCTCCTTAATTAGCAATCAAGTAGCTGCGGTCTTCGTCGAGACACCTACCAACCCGCTAATGCAGGAAATTGATTTGGCGGCTGTGGCCCAACTCTGTCAACACCACCAAACGCGCCTTATCGTGGACAACACCTTCTTGACGCCCCTACGTCAACGTCCCCTAGAATTAGGGGCTGACCTAGTCATTCATTCAGGCACCAAATACCTGACTGGCCATAACGACATCTTGGCTGGTGTAGTAGTGGCCAAGGATGCTAGCTTGGGCGAGCAACTAGTCTGGTTGTCCAACACAACAGGCCCAACCTTGTCACCTTTTGACTGTTGGCTCTTTATCCGCTCACTTAAAACCCTGTCCCTGCGACTAGACCGGCAAGAAGCCAATGCTCAGGCCCTTAGCCCAAGCCCTAAGCCAACACCCTCAAATCAAAGAAGTACTCTACCCTGGTCGCGGCGCCATGATGTCCATTAAGATTCAAGATGCCAGCAAGGTAGACAGCTTCTTACGCGCTCTCAAAGTCTTCACCTTCGCCGAAAGCCTGGGAGGTGTCGAGAGCTTCATCACCTATCCAACTACCCAAACCCATGCTGACATTCCACAAGACATCCGCGAGTCTTATGGTTTAACAGCCGACTTATTACGGGTATCCGTAGGAATTGAAGATCCGCAAGATTTAATCGCAGACATTATTCAGGCCCTCAATGCCTAAGAAAAAGCGAAGTGCAGAAGCACTTCGCTTTTCTAATGCTATCAAAAACCACACAGCCTGCCATGTGGTTTTGTCTTTAACGACTTACTTGTTTATAAGCTTGCTTGTCTTCGAAACTCTTAAGCGCTAACTGCAAGAGCTCTTCAATCAAGTCACGGGTATTAAGCCCGGTCGCTTCCCAAAGACAAGGATACATGCTGTAAGGGCGTAAAGCCTGGCATGGTGTTAATTTCGTTGATATAGATATCGTGGCTAGCCGTCACAAAGAAGTCAACCCGTGACAAGCCCTTGCCATCCAATGCGCGGTAGGCGCGTAGGGCATATTCTTGAATCTTGTCACTAATGGCGTCTGGCAATTGAGCCGGAATCTCCATTTCAACTGTGTTGTTGACATACTTTTCATCGTAGTCATAGAAATCAGCAGTCTTGACCAGACGGCCGACCACACTAGCGTGCGCATCATCGTTGCCTAGAACTGCTACTTCGCATTCTTGGGCAGAAATCCCTTGTTCCACCACGATACGACGGTCAAATTGCAGGGCCTTTTCTCTACGGCTGCACGCAGCTCTTCGGTTGTGGTGGCTTTAGAAATCCCCACGCTAGAGCCCATGTTTGCAGGCTTTACAAAGAGCGGATAGAGCAAGTTGCCCTCGCAGCGATTCATCCATTCCTCAGGGCGACTGAGCCCATTCACGAGAATCGAAAGGCCACGTATGGCACTTGTGGTAAGCCAGCTTGGTGGAAAAGTTGTTTGGAAATGACCTTGTCCATACCGCAGGCGCTAGCAGTCACGCCAGCCCCGACATAAGGCATACCCAAGACTTCCAAGAAAGCCTTGGATGGTCCCATCTTCGCCGTTAGGCCCATGTAAGACAGGAAAGACAATGGTGTCTGCTTCCTTAATGTCGCCTGGTTGAATTAAGGTCCCGACTGATTGACCCTCTGGCCCCTCAGCCCAACGTGCTTGCGGACCAGCGCTTAGGGCAAGTTGATTAGAGTGGCTAAGCGGACCTGATAAAGGCGCCCCCTTGAGCCAGTCTCCTTGCTTGGTAATATAAACTGGTTGTACTTCATAGTAATTGTACATGATGGACTGCATAATATTATGTGCTGAAATCAAGGAAATATCATGTTCAGCACTCTGCCCACCATAGAGTAAGACGATTTTCATGTAAAGTTCCTCCATCAATTTTAGATATTCAATACTAGGCGCCAATGGCTGGCACTAGTATCATAGACAATCTCCCCAATCTGCTCAGCCAAATTCTGATTCTGGGAGAGCAAGGTCAATTCATCTTCAATGACAAATAGGGGAACTAACCATTTTCCATTTAGGTAGTGAGCTTGCACAAAGTCTACTTTAATACCATTAGCAAATAAGGGAGCCAATTCCTCAGCTACGTGCGCAGGCAAAAGAGATACGGTCTGGCGCTTAGAGAAGAAGAGGTTCTTATTCTCATTGACTAGCTCCGTCATGCGTTCGGTCATATTCCGAGCAAAGCGCGGGTAGAAGTCTTGAATATGCCGATAGAAGAGCTTGTTGAGCCCATTAGGTAAAGTGAGATAGACAAAGTTGTTCTGCAACTTATAGAAGAAAGCTGAGCGCAGGACATTGGAAGAGTGGAAGAGGTAAAGCAATTCCGCAATTTCCTGAGGAGTCAATTGATGCATGAGTTCAATGGATTCGAAGTCAATCCAGTTAGACATCCGCAGCTTCTGGGCTTGGACTGTCTCCATATACCGTAAGACTTCTGACCGTCCCCGCAAAATCTTGAAGTTGGTCTGCACATCAAAGCGACCAAAATTAGCCGGCGCTTCTGCCAAAATCAAGTTATTAGGTAAATTCTGTGCACTAAAGTCGTCACTAGTCAGACTTAGGGCCCGGGTCATCATATAGTTGGTAACCGAGTCATAATGCACATAGAGGTTAACCCGTTTCATCTCATGCCTCCTTTCCATGCTAGCTAGTAAGTCAATAATATAATGGGAGCAAGTTTAGACTTAGAAGCTTACTTTTGGTGCTTCTTTTGCTTCAGCTGGTGCTTGTAGGTAAGCCTTTGGTGCAAAGCCACTTAAGCCAGCTACCAAGCTGTTAGGGAAGGTTTGGATCCCAGTGTTGTATTGGCCGATGCTTGAGTTGTAGATTTGACGTGCTTTGGCAATCAAGTCTTCGGTTTCTTCCAAGCTACGTTGTAAGTCTAAGTAGTTTTGGTTAGCTTTGAGCTCAGGATAAGCTTCTGCTACAGCCAATAAACGTGATAAAGCACCTGTCAATTGGTTTGATAATTCGTTCTTTTGCTCAGGTGTTGCATCCATTGGCAAGTTGACGATTTGTTGACGTGCCTTCACTACGGCATCTAAGGTTTCACTCTCGTGTTTAGAGTAACCTTTGACTGTTTCCACTAAGTTTGGAATTAAGTCGTTACGACGTTGGAGTTGCACGTCTACTTGGCTGAAGCTCTCTTCAGACCAGTTACGTAAACGAACTAAACGGTTGTAGACAGATGCCCAGAAGACTACTAATAGGACCACAATCCCAGCAATAATCCCTAAAACAGTCCATAATGTACTCATAAAAAAACATCCTTTCGAATTTTAGTCTCGTCCTCTATTATAAGCCAAAAACCTTGTCTTGTCACGCTTTGCGAAAGATTGTTAAGTAAAATCAAAAAAGAGCCCCGAGGGGCTCTTAGTCTTCTGTGGATAGAATAGTGGCTTATTTGTTGAAGCCGTACTTCTTGTTGAAGCGGTCCACACGACCATCTGCTTGGGTGAATTTTTGACGCCCAGTGTAGAATGGATGTGAATCAGACGAAATTTCCACGCGGATTAATGGGTAAGTGTTGCCATCTTCCCACTCAACCGTTTCGTTAGAAGTTTTCGTTGAACCTGACAAGAATTTGTAACCAGTAGTAGTGTCCATGAAGACAACTGGTTGGTAGTTTGGATGAATATCTGGTCTCATTTATGAACTTCCTTTCTGCCCTAGGCTATTTGCTAGTCTAGAGTTATTTGTCTGCACTCGGTGCAACACTAATATCATACCTAATTCTCTGCCAAATGTAAAGAATAAATTTGGCCCTTAGCTAGAAAAGCTAGCACCTGGCGTCAGACAGACCTTAGTGGATATCCCAGGGAAAATCCAAGTTGAGGCCTGACTGGAATTGAGCCGATGCTTTGCGTTCGGCCATGCGTTTGGCCTGGCGTTCTGGGTAGCCTGCGCAGACGAAAATTTCCTCTGGGCCCTCTGGCTGAATAGGGGCGACCTCAACCGAAGCCCCCGTCTCATCGATGGCCACAAAGGTCAAGAAGGCCGTCGCTGCTAAATAACGTTCCCCCGTCTCAAGTCGTTCCCCTACTACCTTGGCAAAGACTTCGACCGAGGTACGGCCGGTACCTGTGACAATGGTTTCCACACAGACGGAGTCAGACAAGTGCAGAGGCCGGATAAAGTTGAGCTGGTCCATCGAGGCCGTCACACAGAGACTGCGCGTATGGCGGGACACTGTAATACTGGCACAGTTATCAATGAATTCCATGAGCTGACCGCCATAGAGGGTTTGGTGCATATTACAATGGAAAGGTAGGATACGGTGGGTTTGCACCGCTCGTGATTCGCGGCAAAACTTAGCCTCCATCTTAGCTTCCTTCTTTCTTAGTAGGCCCGCGCCAACCATACGGTGTGTTTAGCCGGTTGGCCTGTCACGATACAGGTTGCTTTCTCTGGCACTTGACCTGCAAATGGAATGTTACGCGTGGTGAAGCCAGTTTCTTCCTTAATCTTGGCTTCGCTCTCTTCAGTGCCATCCCAACCTGCTAACACCCAACCAGGCACTTGGCCAGCTGCTCGCTTGCTTTCGATGTGGGCCTTGAGCTCGTCTAAGCTATTGATGTCCGTATAGTAGTTGGCTTGGTTCATTTGGCGCGCCTTTTCTAAGAGTCGTCCCTTGCATAGCCAGTCAATTCCGCTTGAACGCTCGCCAAGAAGTTGTCAAATGGTACGGCTACCTTTGTCATCTAAGTCGCGAGCCTTCATCATGACTTGCGCATTTTCTAAGTCACGTGGACCACACTCAATCCGAACTGGCACCCCTCGAAGTTCCCATTCATTGAATTTGAAACCTGGTGAGTTGTTGCTGTCGTCTACGCGGCAACGGATACCTGCAGCTTTAAGTTGTGCCTGTAATTCATGGATTTTGTCCAGAATGGCTGGGTTCTTTTGCCATGGGACCCACTGGAACGAAGACTACTTGAGTTGGGGCCACAGCTGGTGGCAAGACCAAGCCCTTGTCATCGCCGTGAGTCATAATCATAGCCCCAATCAAGCGAGTGGATACCCCGAAGGAGCTAGTGTGCGCGTAAACGTGCTCGTTATCTGTATTGAGGTAACGAATGTCGAAAGCCTCCGCAAACTTGGTCCCCATGTAGTGGGAAGTCCCGGCTTGAACGGCTTTGCCGTCTTGCATCATAGCTTCAATGGAGAAGGTGCTCACAGCCCCGGCAAAGCGCTCAGAAGGTGTTTTCTCACCGTCTACGACTGGCACAGCCAAGACACCTTCCACGACTTCCTTATAGATTTGGAGCATACGCATGGTACGCTCTAAGGCTTCTTGACCCGTCAGCGTGGGCCGTATGGCCTTCTTGCCAGAGGAACTCAGAGGTCCGCAAGAATGGTAAGGTCTTCTTCTCCCAACGGAACACGTTAGCCCATTGGTTGATTTCGAGTGGTAGGTCACGGTAGGACTGGATCCAGTTGGAGAAGGCATCCCCGATAATGGTCTCAGAAGTTGGACGTAAGGCCAAACGTTCTTCTAACTTTCTCACCGGCTGCTTCCGTTACCCATGGTAATTCTGGGCTAAAGCCTTCGATGTGATCCTTCTCCTTGTTGAAGAAATGATTCAGGAATTAACATTGGGAAGTAGGCATTACGGATGCCTTCTTCCTTGAAACGAGCATCCATCGCTTTTTGGATATGTTCCCAGATTTCATAGCCGTCTGGCTTAAAAATCATACAGCCTCGCACTGGCGAGTAGTCCATTAAATCTGCTTGTTGAATGGTTTGTAAATACCATTTTGAGAAATCTTCTTGTCTTGTTACCATCTGGTAAACCTCCTTACAAAAAATCGTGACTGTGCTCCATCCTTAATCAAGGACGAAGCACAGTCACTCCGCGGTACCACCTTGTTTGCCGACATAGGCGCCGGCCAACTTATAGCCGATAAGGAGGCCAGCCCACTTGTTCTCTTCAATAGTAGGTTCCAAGCCACCAGAGGGTATGCATCTTCCAGCCAAGGACGCACTCTCTAAAACCATAGGGACTGTACTAGTCTATTTACAGCTATAAATATACGCATTTTTAGGCCCTTTGTCAAGCTGTCCTCTGCTGGCTCCTAGCAAGAAAAAAGGTCCAGGACTGCGTCCCTGGACCTGACTCACTTAGCGGTTGACAATTTGCCCCGCATCATTTAATTTATATTTTTGTAAGAGGCCTAGACGGTTTAAAGGCCAATAGCTGACATCGGCTTCCCCTTCGACCGTGTTGGCATCAATAAAGCCAAAGGAACGGCCATCCAGCGAGTTCTGACGGTTATCCCCCAAGACGAAGTACTTACCTTCTGGTACTGTGCTAGCCCCTGCTACCTGTGCTAGGGTGAAGTTTTGCGTGAAGTTGCCATTCGGATTGGCTGCCTGGTATTCCTTAACCTTCTCGGCTAAGTAAGGCTCGTCAGTAGCGACGCCATTGAGGTAGAGTTTGTCGTCGCGCACTTCAATGGTGTCACCTGGCACGCCCAATGACACGTTTGATGTAACGTTTGCTAGGGTCGCTCGGCGCCTTAATAACTACCACGTCGAAACGTTCGATTTTAGCCAGTTTCCACATAAAGAGACGTTCATCATGTTGTAAAGTATAGTCCATCGAGTGTCCATCCACACGGAAGGACTCCACCACAAAATGACGCAAGGGCGAAAACCGCCGCTACCATAATAATTAAGTAAACCAGGAATTCTAAGACTTCCTTGGCAATTGCTTTGATATTCATATTATCCCTCCAGGATTCATCTACCCCTTCATTATACCTTAAGGCTTAGAGGACAAGCAATCCTGAGCACTTTTGACGCTAAAATAAATGCTAGACAAGAAAAAAGCTAGGACCAAGTCCTAGCCTTATTGCTTGCTTATTCTTCAGAAGATGAAGCGGAATTAGCATTGCCAGCCCCTGCTTCAGGTTCCTTGATATCAACTGGTTGGTTGTGGTTGCTTACAGTCACAGAGAAAGTCACATCCACTGTTTGTGGTGCGTCGTCGCCCTCAGCCAATTTAGGATTTACTTGAGCCACGTCTACATGAAGGACAAGGTTGAAAGCTTTGACGAAGTGAGTTTCTTTATCATAGCTTACTACCAAGCTAGGGTTCAATTCGAAGAACTTCTTGAAGTTATCAGCAGTGAAAACCTTGCTGAAGCTATCTTCGCTAACGTTTTGACCTGCTTGCTTAGCTTGGTCTAAAGCCGCTTGTTGTAATTTCTTGAAGAGAGCTTCGTGATCTTGATAGAACTTAGCACCGTCAATGTTTTGTTTGAGGGAAAGTTGATACTCGTCATCCTTTGCCTCTACATTGAATAATTCAGAAAGAGCTGTGTTAAATTCTTTGTCTAACTCAGAATTTGTCTTAGCTACTTCTAAAAACTTGGCATAAGCTTTTTGGAATTCTTGTTTGTTGACGGAAACATCTGATACATGCCAGTCATTGCCTCCTTCACGGAAGAAGGCTTTGGCACCTTTTACCACTGCCTCAAATTGGCCATTGGTGGTTGGTGGCAATTGTAAATCAAGTGAACCTTGGAGTTCAGCATTCTTAACATCCACGTCACCTGTTAGGTTAGCCGTTAAACTACGTGGTGTAGTCTTAGTAGTACCAATAACGGACAGGCTAGATTCCAAGTGGAAAGTCTCCAACTTGAGTGCTGCTTCGTTGGCTTGGGTCATCAAATCAACGAAAGATGGGGCAGCATCTTGAGCTGCAGCGAAAGGTAATTGGCTAAAGAAAGCCAAGAGAACAACTAATACTTTGACTAATTTTTTCATTTTCATTCCTCCTCTTAGTCGCAGTTACATTCCAGGTTTTGACTAGGCAAGCACCTGATAATATTATGCTAACACTTTAGAGCTCAGACTTCAAGTCTTTCCTCACATAAATCAGACATAAAGTAGAATAACCATCGTTTTTTGCTAGCGACCAGTTAGCAAGCTACAAAAAAGCACCCCTAGGGGTGCTTTCATTACGGATTAGTGGTTTTCTAATTCGATTGGTTGGTTGTAGTCTTTAGCTTCTAAGTTAGCTTGCACAGCGATATTGCCTGGTGCACCTTGAGCTGATTGAGCTGGTAAGAAGTCAGCAGGTTTCAAGTTAACATCAAGGGTAACCTTAGATACTAAGAAAGTAGATTTGTTGTAACGAATTTCTACTTTAGGGTTTGATGCAAAGAATTTTTCCATGGTTTCTGCACTGAAGAGCTTGTCGTAGGTTGCTTTTTGTTGATCAGATACAGATTGACCGTTAGCTTCTGATTGTTTTAAAGCTTGCTCCTTAACGCGTTCGAAGGTTGCTTTGTTATCTTCGTAGAATTTCTTCCCGTCGATGCCTTGTTTGAGGGCGTAAACATAGTCTTCGCCGTCTTCCTTCACTTTCGAAAGTATTGACCTAAAGTAGCTTCTTGTTCAGGAGTTAAGTCCTTGTAAGCTGCTTGCAAGCCGTTTTGGATAGCAGTCTTGAATTGGTTACGTTGAGCAGAGTAGTCTGCCTTTAGTCCAATCTTTATCACCAGTTTGAGTTGATAAGGTATCATCTTTCACTTGGAAAGCTTGTTTTCTGAGCAGATGGAGACAATTGGCTTGCAATCTCAACTTTACCTTCACCTTGAACGTTCTCTAAGTCTAACTCTGTTTCAAAGTTAACGTTAGCAACGTTTACTTTAGTCCCGTTTTGGTCAAAAGCAACAGTTAAGTCACCTTTTCAATTCTACAGACTTCACAGTCTTTCAAAGCTGCATCTGCTTTGCTGAAGAGTTCATTCAAACCTACAGCATGAGCAGTAGTAGCAGGTGTAGTAGCGAATACAGTAGCAGCAACAGCTGTTACAGCAAAAAATTTCTTGATGGATTTCATCATCATTCTCCTTTACGTAAAAGATTTTACATGTTCCTATTATAACGCGCTCAGCTTAAATTACAACCAAAAGCCCTCGATTTCATATAAATTTCATACTTTAGACCGAGAAAAAGCCCTTTATTCCGAACAAAACACAGGGTCTAAAGCAAGGAAAGTTCGTCCCTGGCCTTGGGCTTTCACAAAAAAAGCAGCCCCTAGGGGCTGCTAGAAAATTGTCCTTATTCTGAAGCAGAACTTGAAGAGCTGTCTTCACTTGATTCTGTCAAGCGACTTGACTCAGACTCTGAACCAGGTAATTTTTCTTCTGGCACTCTAATCTCGCGGCTCTCGTTGAAGCCGTCGAAGGTCATTTCTGCATTGTAGTAGAAGCTATAGAGACCAAATTGTTCAACTTCTTTGCTATCTAGGAAGTCTGTGAAGCGCAAGGTCACTTCCACCTTATAAGATGTCACCAGGTAGCTATCCTTAGCAAAATGAACTTCATAAACCGGCTTGCTTTCCAAGAACTTGCTTAAGGTCTCAGCACTGTAGAAACGGTCAACTTGTGCCTTGTAGCTTGGCGACACTTTTTCGCCACGCTCTTCCATCTCATCATAGATTCGTTGCTTAAATTCATCCAAAGCAGCCTTGTTATCATCGAAGAGTTTCTTGGCATCAATATCATCGCGAAGACTAAGTACATACTCGCTATCTGTCTCAGTGAGCTTGAAAATTTGCTTGATTAGCTCATCATGTTGAGCCAAAGCCTTAACGACTTCGTCTTTAGCAGGGAAGTTGAAACCTTCACGCTCTAAAGTTCTCTTAAAATCAGCTTTTTCCGCGCTAGTGTCTTCCACTTGGGCAATGCGATCATCAATTTCATAGAAGGTTTGATTGTCCTTCACACCCCAACGAACATTGCGGAATTGCGGTAGGAAAATTGAATCAATGACCATTTTCAGATCAACGTTTAGGTTTTGGATATCAACATAACCATCGACTTGCACTTGGCCTAGGTCCATATGCTGGGTCTGACGATCAATAGCAGCCTTGAGCGTCCCTTGGGTGTGGAAGCTCTTAAGGCCGCGGTAGGCTTCATAGCTACGGCCTAAAAGTTCAGAGATTGCTAAATCTTCTGCTTGTACTTTAGGTAAAGAGATGAAAATCAGGGTCAGGGCCATTAAAAGAGCGGCCATTTTTTTGAAGAATTGTTTCATGGGGTTCTTCCTTTCTATACTGGAATAGGATTAGTCTTCCTTGCTTAAATCTTCCAACTTGAATTTTTCTTGGAAGAGTGGACTTACTGAACGGTTTTCGTGGATACGCTTGATAGCTTCCCCGACTAAGGTGCCGACAGAAATCGTTTGGAGTTTGTCTAAGTGGCGACCTTCTGGTTGTTGGATAGAGTCGGTCACGATGACTTCTTTGATTTCAGATTCATCTAAGCGCTCAACAGCTGGGACCAGATAGGACAGCATGGGTACAGCAAGCATAGACGGAATCAGCACCCTTATCGAGGAGGGCAGCTGCCGCTAAGGTAATGGTCCCTGCGGTATCAATCATGTCATCGATAATGATACATTTCTTGCCTGCGACATCCCCGATAATGTTCATGACTTCAGAGACATTAGGACGCGGACGGCGTTTGTCGATGATGGCAATCGGTGACTTGAGGAAGTCGGCCAATTTACGGGCCCGCACTACCCCACCGTGGTCAGGAGAAACGACCACGACATCTTCACCCGAAGAGGCCTTTTTCTAAGAAATAGTCAGCCAAGAGTGGCACCCCAATTAAGTGGTCCACTGGGATATCGAAGAAGCCTTGAATTTGCGGTGCATGCAAGTCTAAGGTTAAGACACGGTCTGCCCCGGCAATAGTAATCATGTTAGCAACTAATTTAGCGGTAATTGGTTCACGCGACTGAGCCTTACGTTCTTGACGCGCATAGCCGTAGTAAGGCATCACCACGTTAATGGTCTTGGCACTTGCCCGTCGTAAAGCATCAATCATAATCAAGAGTTCCATCAAGTTGTCGTTGACTGGGTCAGAAGTCGACTGCACGATGTAGACGTGCGCCCCCCGAATACTTTCTTCCACGTTGACCTTGACTTCACCGTCTGAAAAACGCGAAATACTAATTTTCCCTAGTTCTAAACCAACTGCCTCTGCAATCTTCTCTGCCAAAGGACGGTTTGAACTCAAAGAGAAAATCTTCAACTTCGGATCTTTATAATGTTTACCCACAATGGTTCCTCCTAAAAATTACTTTTTGCTAAATTTTTGCCAATAGTTGGGAATGTTGTCTTGCTTGACACGGGAAATGGCCAAGGCTTGATCTGGCACGTCGCGTGTCACGGTGGTACCCGCCGCAATAAAGGTTTGGTCGCCAATCTTAACTGGTGAGACAATGTTAGCATTACAGCCGATAAAGGCTTGGTCACCTACGGTCGAACGATGCTTCTTCTTACCATCATAGTTGACGAAGATGGTCCCGCAACCGATATTGATATCACGACCTAGGTCAGCATCGCCAATATAGGTTAGGTGGCCTGACTTGACGCCTGCCCCTAAAGTAGAGTTCTTAACCTCGACGAAGTTGCCGATATGAACATCTTGGCCTAGGTGGCTATTTGGCCGCAAGTGGGCAAATGGCCCTACGGTCGCGCCAGTGGCAACAGTTGAAGACTCGATGACGGATTGGGTCACAGAGACGCCATCCGCTAATTGGCTGTCATGGATTTCAGTATTAGCCCCGATTTGGCACTGAGCCCCAATACAGGTTTGGCCCTTGAGGCTAACATTAGCTTCCAAAATGGTATCTGAACCAATGACCACATCGGCTTCAATATAGGTTGAAGCTGGATCTATCATGGTCACGCCTTGGCGCATATGATATTCATTAATGCGACGGCGCATCGATTGGGTCGCTTCCGCTAGGGCCACTCGGTCGTTAACCCCGATGGCTTCGGTCTCATCTGCCATAACGTAAGCAGCTACAGTCCGCCCTGCTTGACGGGCTAGAGCAATGACATCCGGCAAGTAATATTCGCCTTGGGCGTTGTCGTTGCCGACACGTTTGAGACAATCAAACAATAATTGATTGTCGAAGACATAGGTCCCCGTGTTGAATTCACGAATCAGCGCCTCTTGCTCTGTGGCATCCTTCTGTTCCACAATCTTCAGAACTTGTCCCTCAGCGTCACGGACAATCCGTCCGTAACCTGTCGCGTCTTCGGTAACAGCGGTCAAAATGGTTGCCCCTGCTCCCTGTGCTTGATGATAGTCAAAAAGGGCCGATAAAGTCTCAGCAGTTAAGAGCGGTGTATCACCACAAATCACCAGAGTGCTGCCCGCTAAATGTCCCAAGGCAGCTTCTGCCTGTAAGACTGCGTGGCCTGTCCCTAGTTGTTCTGCCTGTAAGGCATAGCTAGACTTATCGCCCAAGTAGGCTTGTACAGCTTCCGCTCCATGCCCCACGATGGTGACGATTTGATTGACGCCGCTGGCTTCAACCGCTCGCACCACATGGGCTACCATAGGCAAACCACACACGGGGTGTAGGACCTTATAGAGGGAAGATTTCATGCGTGTGCCCTTCCCTGCAGCTAGAATGACTGCCATCCGATTCTCCATTCATCATACTCCTTTGCTTACTACGTACGACATGGCACGTTGATTTCGTAATCTACCGATACTATTATACCGATTTCAGGCGCAGATATCCAATCGAATTACCTTTTTTTATCAATTTGTTATTTTCTAGTGTAGAGACGTTGTGAATGGTTCGAAAGCCTCTCCTTCTGTGAAGAAGCTGCCAGGTTCCGTATAGAGCTCAAAATGTTCGATTTCTGGGTTATAGACCATTTGAATCTTCATCAAGGACTCGTGAGGTGGCAATTTTTGCTTTTCTTGGTCCGTATTCTCCGCAAAGACACAGACACCGGCTAGCTGACACTCAAATTCATCCAGCATAGACAAGAGACCAAAAATAGTCCCCCCATTGCGGAGGAAGTCGTCAACAATCAAAACCTTACTTCTAGGCGCTAAGGCTAGTTTGGATAGTTCCATCTTGTTGACGGTTTGCAGGGAGCCAGATAGATAGCTAATAGAAATAGTTGACCCTTCAGCGTCACGTGAGTCACGACGCACCACCACGTGAGGGACATTGAGATAGCGAGCAACAGCGACTGCCAAGCCAATCCCCTTGGTCTCAATGGTCATAACAGCATCCACGCCACTACGTTGGTAACGAGAGGCAATCAACTTACCTAAACGGTTAAGAATGTCAGAATCTTGCAAGACATCGCCCATATAAATATAGTTGCCAGGCAGGACCCGCTTGCCGGACTCCATTTTCTTAGCGACACGCTGAAAAAGATCCTTCAAGTCACGATCTTGAATGGTGGGGTAGAAGATAATGCCGCCGGACACCCCTGCTACAGTCCGAATATCCCCTAAATCATTCTCTTGAAACACGTCGCGTACAAAGTTGATATCTTCACTGATCGAGGACTTGGCAGAATCAAAGTAATCTGCAAAGAAGGACAAGGTGACTAGCTGATTGGGATGTTCCATTAAGTACTGGCATATGAAAACAATCCGATGATTGCGTTTAAATTTCTTGGCTTCTACACCCATGATACACAACTCCTTTTTGGTTTGACTCTATTATATCAGATACTTGAACATTTTCCATAGTTATTTTTCACAATATTCGTCTTGCGTACGAAATTTCTCGATATAGGTCTAGACATTAAGAAAGGCTAAGCATGAGCATCTATATAAAAAATATGCTCATAAAATATCTAAAACACTCACGTCAGTCTCGCAATATATAACTCTCTGTATAGTTTATTGACTGTCAAATCATTGTTGTCTATTTCATCAAAAAACTAAAAATCCGATTGAATCCAACGACTCAATCGGAGTATTAAGTGTAACTAGGTACGATTTCGCCACCAGCCAAGGAAGCCTTGACCTAGAGAAATAACGATAAATAAAATCACGAAGCCTAAGGTAATGGAAGCCCCTGGCGGCGTATTTAGATGGTAAGAGGCCATCAAACCAGCGATAATCCCTACCACATTAATAACAAAGCCAATCAAGATAGTCTGTCTGAAACTTGAGGACAGCTTAATGGCAGTCGCGGCCGGGATTACAATGAGGGCAGAGACCAGTAAGGCCCACAATCGGCATCATGACACTAATGGCCACCCCTGTCACGACAGACAGTAGAATGGACATGAACTTGACAGGCAGACCCGCCGTATGCGCCGTCGCTTCATCAAAACTCATAACGTAGAGAGGGCGACGGAAGAGCAGGTAGAGGGCTAGGACAATGCCCGCTAGGACGGCCAAGAGAATTACCTCTTGAGGTGAAATCAAAATAATGGAGCCGAAAAGGAACTGCTCAATCTTAAAGTTAGAGGCGTTGCGATTAAGATTCATCAGCACCAAGGCCACGGACATACCTCCAGCCATCATAATGGCCACCGACACCTCGGAAAAGTCCCGATAAATGAGCCGCAAATATTCTAGTAAGACCGAAGCCACAATGACGACTAGGAGAGTGGTCACCGTTGGACTGACCCGCAAAATCATTCCCAAGGCTACCCCCGCTAAGGAGATGTGGGACAAAGTATCGGCCATCATGGATTGGCGCTTCAGAATCAGCAAGAGGCCGATAATAGGCGTAATGCAAGAAATAGCCAGGCCTGCTAGGAGTGCGCGTTGGATGAAGTCAAGCTGAAACATCTCCATGGGGTTCCCTCCTCTCTCACTAGTCGAATTTCTCGGGTATAGAAACCTTCAATTTCTTGGTCGGCATGAGTCACCATGAGGATGGACTTGCCGTGATGTTTACAGGCATGACGCAAGAGTCGGTAGAAGGCCCGCCGGGACTCAATATCCATGCCAGTGGTTGGCTCATCTAAGACGAAGAAGTCCGGATCAGTGGCGAAGACCCGCGCTAGGCAGATACGTTGCTTCTGACCGCCTGACAATTCTCCCGATTTTCTTATGGCGCAAATGGCTCATGCCGACAGCCGATAGGGCCCGATCCACATGTTCCTTGTCATGGGCATCTAGGCGCTTGAACCAACGCCCTTTTGGATAGCGACCGGACTCGACAAACTCCTGAACTCGGCTAGGGAAGCCAGCATTAAAAGAGTTGACGTTCTGTGGCACATAGCCAATAGACAAGGGCTTGCCTAGGGCATTAGTCTTGGCAATCGTGACCGTTCCTGACGCTGGCTTAAGTAGGCCTAGGATATTCTTCAAGAGGGTGGACTTGGCCGCCCCATTTTCCCCGGTCAGAATGACGAACTCGCCGGGGTTGACTTCAAAGTTTACTTCATTGAGAACCTTCTCCCGATCATAGTAGAAGGAGAGGTTTTTGACACTGACTAGGGTCATGACTTGCCTCCTTGGCAGATAATTTGCTGGCTAAAAAGGTCCCTCCTGCTAGTTGGGACAAAAACGATAGCGTTGCAATTGATTGGATAGTAATTGCTACACTTGACTCCTCCTATTATAGACCACTCAGGACAAAAAATGCAAGCAGTGGCAATGCCACCGCTTGCTTGAGGTGTCTTAATCTTGACTAGCTTACTTGGTCAAATTAGCTAGGTTTTCGCGCATGAGGCTGAAGTAGTCAGCGCCAGCCGCAATTTCTTCTGCGCTGACAGTTTCCAAGGTACGCAATGGACGGAGCTCAGCACCTGTAGCAGATGCTACGGTCTTGGCAATGGCATCATCCAAGGATGGGTCAACGAAGATGACCTTGGTCTTGTGTTCCTTAACAAATTCTTGCATCTTAGCTAGGGCAGCCGCACTTGGTTCTGCCGTAGAAGAGATACCCGTAATGGCATGTTGTTCTAAGCCATAGGCATGCGCTAGGTAGCCAAAGGCAGCGTGTTGTACCACAAAGTTCTTGTCGCTTAGCTTAGCGGTGCCTTCTTTAAACTCTTGGTCTAATTTCTTAAGGTCTTCGGTTAAGCTAGCGGCATTAGCTTCATAGGTGGACGCATTTTCAGGGTCCAAGGCCACCAAGGCCTTCTTGACATTTTCTGCTTGCTTAGCATAAGTCATTGGGTCCATCCAAGTGTGTGGGTCAAATTCATGGTGATGGCCTTCTTCGCCCTCTTCATGATGCTCTTCCCCAGATTGACCAGATTCCGCTTCGTGGTCGTGGTCTTCATGGTCAGCATCACCCTTGAGAAGTTCAATGCCTTCGGTTGTCTTTTGAACCTTGGTCTTGTCAGTATCCAAGAGTTTGGTTAAGTCTTCAACAAAATGTTCCATCTCATCATCTTGGTAGATAAAGAGGTCGCTGGTTTGAACCTTGGCTGCGTCGCGGGCGCTCATTTCGTAGTCATGGGCATCTTGGTTGCCTTCTAAGAGCATGGAAACCTCTGCCTTATCCCCGGCAATGCGTTGAGCTAAGTAGTAAACTGGATAGAAAGTGGTCATGACCTTCTTCTTGCCAGCGGCAGAGACTGTGCTTGCCAATGGTGCTAATAAGCCAAGCACCAATACAAGGCTTGCTAAAAGTGCAGATAATTTACGTTTCATTCAAATCTTCCTCCTATGAAAATATGTAATGGTTACTTTTTCCATAATTTATTATACGCCTTTCTGACTGGATGTCAACCGTAATCTTTATCTTTTTCGATTCAGACGCCCCCGCCTACTACCCGTCTGGCTTGGAATCAAGATGGCATCCTTGCTATACTATAGATAGCGATTCCCTTTAAGAAAGGAAGATTTACATGACCGAATCCGTCTTAGAGTCTGTCTTGGAAGTAAGCCAGCTGACTAAGATTTATAAGAAGCAACGGGCCCTAGATTCCTTCGATCTCTCCGTCTCGCGCGGTGAAATCGTCGGCATCATCGGACCCAACGGGGCTGGTAAATCCACCCTGCTACGTAGCATCGTGGGCCTAACCCCTGCATCTGAGAAGAACATTCAGCTCTTTGGCTCGGTGGACTACGAGGCCCTCTTAACCAACCGCCACTTCGTCGGCGCCTTGATTGAGGCTCCCTGCCTTTGTCGATAATATGAGCGCTAAGGAGAATATGATTCATTATGCCCTGCAACGCAAGGTCAAAGACCGCAGCGCCCGTATCAACGAAGTTTTGGCCTTGGTTGGCTTAGACAAGACCGGCAATAAGAAAGTCAAGAACTTCTCCCTGGGGATGAAGCAACGTTTGGCCATTGCCTTAACCCTCTTACATGATCCCGACCTCTTGATTCTAGACGAGCCTATTAACGGCTTGGACCCTGCTGGGATTATCCATGTGCGGGAGCTACTCTTGAAACTCAACCGGGAAAAGAACATGACCATCTTGATTTCTTCCCATATCCTGTCGGAATTGGAGCACTTGGCAAGTCGCTTCGTCTTCGTTAACAAAGGCCGCAAGGTAGCCGACATTAGCTCTCAAGAACTCGCCCATCAAGCTAGCACCTATTATCAGGTTCAAACAACCGACAATGCCAAGGCACTGGACTTCTAAGTCAATGGCTGGGCAAAGATAAGGTGGCAGCAGATGGCAAAGATCTAATTGCCATCTATGACTTAGAAGTGCACCTACCTGAAATTGCCAAACGCCTAGTAAATGAAGGCTTCGAACTTCTCTTCCTGGGTAGCCACAAGAATGACCTCGAATCCGTCTTCTTGAATCTTACAGAAGGAGGCAACTAAGATGTTCCAGCTATTACGCGCAGAATTCTATCAAATCCGTCATCGGGTGGCGCCTTTTACTATGCTGCTGCTCAGCTTTTTGGCGACACTCGGTATTGCCTATCTGGCTACCATCATGCTTTTCGCCGGACTAAGGGACTGAGGAAATCACTGAACTGCAAAAGGGGTTTGTGGGTAGCCAAGTTTTGAGCCTCTATATCATTGGCCTCAAGGAAATGCCTCTGCTTCTGTGTTTCGTGGCTCAGATTCTGACCTTTAACAACGAGACTAAGAACCGGACCTTGATTAACACCATCAGCTATGGCCACCGCCGTCGCTCTGTGGTCCTCAGCAAAGATCCTGGTAGGACTCTTCTACCTCTTACTGGCTTCATGCTTGAGCTTAGCTGGTCTCTTAATCGGGAGCAGCATGTCGGGAGCTACTTTCAAGGGTAATGAAATCCTCGAATTTTTCACTAGCTATTTGATTCCTAGCATCCCCCTCTTCCTAGGCTACATCGCCCTCTTAAGCATCCCTGCCTTCCTCTTCGCTGGCCAGGGACCACTGATTTTTCACTTATCTCCTGCTCAGCTTCATTAACCCAATCTTAAGCGGAGCCTATACCTTCTTAACCACTAATCGCGATAGCATGGGGAATGTGGTTCAGAAATTCATGAGTGCGAATGAGGCTTTTGCCTTCTTCTTCACCTTCCTAAAAGTAGGCAAGCCGCTGACCTGGGGCAACCTAAACTTCGACTTGACGCCAGTCGTCGCCTCGGCCTACTTCCTGCTCTTCTTCTGGATTGCGGTCAAACTCTTCAACCGCGCCGAAGTTAAATAGTAGCTTCGTAAAAATCCCCCGGACTCCTTGATGGAAGTCGGGGGATTCTTTTTGTCTAAAATACGATATTTTCAACAATAAAATGAGTCCCTATCTTATTTTGACGGCAATTACAGGAGTAACTATCACTTTCTTGTCCTATCACGATTTTAGGGCGACTTCTGGTTAACCACAAGTCACACCAAAATCTTGCTTTTCAATTTAACATAAAATACCCGCTCAAGCGTCAAGGCTAGAGCGGGTGTTTACTTTTAATGTCCCAGTGCTTGGCGGTAGTTACGCACCATGAAAAGGACTAATCATAATCTTACGTTCTTCTAGGCGTTCCACTAGCTCCTCATCGCTTAAATCAGCTGGCGCAACATGTAGAATCTCATGAATAATTTGCTTAATCTTCTCAGCGGAGAAGCCATCTCGGTCTTCCCGTGTCGCCACTGTGATAAAGTCCGTCATTGGCAGGACATATTGGCCAAAGCCCATGTTCTTGTTAGACACCAAGAGGTTGACGACTGGTTCAGGCAAGCCGGTAATCTCTGCCACCTGCTTGAGCAAGAGTGGCACCTTAGAATCTGAAAGTTGGCTAAAGTAATCGTGCTGAACCGCTGCAATGGCTTGCGCGACTTTCAGAATCAATTGCTCCCGCACCCGCAAGTTACGTGCTAGACGATCATACATGAGTTTCTGTGGCTTGGAGAAGGCGACGACCTCAGGATCTTGGGTCGCTAACATCTCTTGATAGTAGGGCTCATTGAAGATTAATTTTTGGATAGTAGTGGGCGTTATAGCGCACCTTCATGCCTTCCTGGTCTTGGAGAACCGTCACATCATCTAGTAGATGGTCCTCTTCTTCCACTTGGAAGAGGTCGGCTGGACTGGTCCGCAAGGTTTGATAGTAGCTGACGCAGGCCAGGACATCTGCTAGTGGCAGGCCAGTAGCCGTCACGATGGCTTGATAATCTTCTGACCTTGAGTTGGTCGAAAATATTCTTCTAAGAGGTAGTAGGCCACATTAGGGGCATGAGCATCTTGCTCGGTCTGCAACATCAAGCATTCGCGCAAGTCATAGGCCCCAATCCCGGCAGGTTCCAATTGTTGGAAGAGGGTAATGGCATCCAAGGCAATAATGGGTTCGATGCCTAGTTGTTTGGCCACTTCCTGGTAGCTGTATGGCAGATAACCTTGAGGATTTAATAAATCAATCAAAGCGCACCATGGCGTCCCGAATGATGGTATGGCGGTACATCATAATCTGTTCGAAGAGAAACATAGGGCAGATTACGCGGTGCTTCCGGCATCTGCGGATCCACCCCAATAATGGCACTGTGTTCTTGTAGGGTAACCGATGCTTGCTGGGGCTTGGTCTTAGGATAGTCTAGTTCAATGAAGGGATTCTCTAGAATTTCATCTTCTAGGAAATAAGTAAGTTGGGCCGCACTCAAGCCGAGCATCTGCCACAATTGACTATCCCCTTCAATGGTTTCAATAGGAATACTTTCAAATTCGCTTTGCCCATTAGCTTGAATGACGGTCACCACGTGTTGTTGCTTGTTTAAGTCTGACATGTTGACCCCTCCTGCTATGTATACGTTTTCTTAACTCTATTATAGCGCAAGACGCCCCTTGCGTCTATGCTAAAGCAAGGTTTTTTTGAAAATCAAAAGCAGCAAGCCCCTGAGGACTGCTGCTTACCATCACTTATTCAATTAAATCATCCGCGCTCAGAGCTAGGACTGAAGCCAGATCCCGAACGTCTAGCTCTAACTGCAGGCCAATCTTGCCGGCCGAAACCATGATAGAAGGATAATCCCAGGCGCTAGCATGAACATGGGTCGGGAAGGTCTTCTTCATGCCTAAGGGCGAGCAACCGCCGTGAACATAACCCGTTAGGGGCAGGAGGTCGCGTTCCTTAATCATGGCGATATGCTTCTCGCCTACGGCACCCGCGGCCTTCTTCAAATCCAGGCTGGCTACCACCGGAATGACAAAGACATAATGGCCACCCGATTTACCCTACCGTCACTAGGGTCTTGAAGACCTGGTCAGGATTCTGGCCCAAGGTTTCTGCTACTTCCAAGCCTGATAAGGCGCCCAGTCTGAACTGTAGTCTCGTACTTGATAGGTCACCTTGTGTTGGTCTAGTAGTCGCATGGCATTGGTTTTATGTATTTTCATGGCTGACAGCCTCCCTAAAACAGCAAAAGGCCCTTAGGCCTCTTGCATCTCGCTTACTTCAATCATTTCAATATCGGCACCTAAATCGCGCAGCTTGCCTACGATATTAGAATAGCCACGTAAGATATGGTCGACGCCAGTAATCTCGGTCACGCCATCCGCCAACAAGCCGGCAATGACTAGGCAGGCCCCTGCCCGCAGGTCACTGGCCTTGACTTGCGCCCCACTCAGCTGAGCTGGCCCATTGACCCGAATCATGGCCCCTTCGACCTTGATATCAGCCCCCATGCGGTTGAGTTCTGGAATATGTTTGACACGGGCTGGGTAGATAGTGTCGATGATGGTCCCGTTACCTGCCGCAATCGCCAAGAGTGGCGTCAGCGGTTGTTGCAAGTCAGTGGCAAAACCTGGATAAGGCTGGGTCTTGACGCTGACCATACGGAGGTTTGGACTTGGATGAACGTAGATGGAATCTTCACCAATCTCCAATTGAGCGCCCATTTCTTCAACCTTAGCAATGAAAACCTTCGATGTGTTCGAAAAATGACGTTATTGACGCGGACCCCTTGGCCAGCTGCCACGGCAGCCGTAATATAGGTCCCGGCTTCAATCCGGTCCGGAATAATGGTGTGGGTACAGCCATGCAGATGCTCAACGCCCTCTACCCGGATGACGCTAGTCCCGGCACCGCGAATCTTAGCCCCCATCTTGTTGAGGAGGTTAACGACATCAATAATTTCCGGTTCGCGAGCGGCATTCTCAATAATGGTCTTGCCCTTGGCCTTAACGGCCGCCAGGATACAGTTGATGGTCGCCCCAACACTGACCACGTCCATGTAAATACGCGCCCCTACTAGGCCTTCTTGGTCGGTCGTCAGAGTCACAACACCGAAGTCGTCCTCTACCTTGGCCCCTAAGGAACGGAAGGCCTTGAGGTGTTGGTCGATAGGGCGAGGGCCTAAGAAGCAGCCCCCAGGCAAGCCAATGACCCCTTCACCAAAGCGCGACAAAGTCGCCCCCATAAAGTAATAAGAGGCACGTAGGCTCTGAATTTTCCCACTTGGCATTGGGATGGATTTAATATCACTTGGATCAATGGTTAAGACATTATCCTTAAAAGAGGCCTTAACATTGAAATCTTCCAAAATATCGATTAAAGAATAGACGTCAGCAATATCTGGCACGCCTTCTAGAACAACTTCTGAATCAGCCAAAATAGCAGCTGGAATTAAGGCAACTGTAGAGTTCTTGGCCCCGTTAATGGTAATTTCACCTGTGAGGGGCTTGCCTCCGCGGATGACTAGTTTCTTCATTATATATAACTCCCTAATTTCAATCTTCGATGATTCTTTGCATATCACTTATAGTGTACCATAAGTCGCCCCAAATATACATAGCAAATGATTATTTGGCCCTTTTGTTGCAGGGTAACAAAAGGCATTTCAAAAGGCCCCATCACTTGAAAATGACGGGACCTTGAGACAGCAAACTATTATTGACGTCCGCAAACAAAATAGAGATAAATGAAACCAATCAAGCCAATTGGCACCGCCAAGAACCAGATAATGATAAAACGGAAAATCTTCCAGGCTAGCATTAAGAACCCGCCAATCAAGAAGACATTGTCACCCACAATCAGGTTGATGAGGCTCTCATAGACAAACATGGCGAAGGGATAAAGCAAGGCACAAGGCAGTAAAATCAGCAGCTTAGCATCGAATCTCCCGACTTGGCTGACGGATGTAAAGACGAAGAAGGCGTAAAAAGCAAAACCAAATAAATAATGGCGGATTAACCAATCACGGTTGAGGGATTGAAACATATTCTTCAGTCTATCCATAGGGGATCACCTCTCTAATTTAATGATGCTTCCTATTATAGTCCACTTGCCGGCTCCTGTCCAAAATGCACAGGCACTCACAAAATCTGACGCAAGCAAAAGACGGACGCCTATTAGCAGTCCGCCCGTCTGTTTAAATCTGTCCTGGCTTAATCGACTTTGACAATCGGCACCCAGAGTTCCATACGGTAGTCTGACGCCCCCATATTGCCTTCACGATAGACTTCGAAGTCAGGTGCGCCCGAATGTTGGAAACCTTGCTCAGGGAAGAAGACTTCCATGAGGTAGCGCCAACCTGCATGTATACAGTCTGGCACTGGCCCATTCAATTCCACCACCGCATATTCAGTGGCTGCTACCTCCAAGATATCGAGCCCCATAGCCTCAGCCTTAGCCCGGTCAGTCACTTCATAGCCGGCCATATAGTTGAGACGTTCTGGTGTGTCAATGTCGTGGCAGACTCCCAGGCTTTGGCCCCTACCTAAGCTAGCCAAGTCCTCATGGGAGAATTTGCTGTAGAGGTCTTGCCAGACCTGAGGACACTGGCTGTTGGGGATATGGTTGGCGTTGAGCCCCTGCCACAGTCAAGGCAGGCTTGTTCTGGATATTGATTTTCATACTATCTCCTCCTTGCAGGGTCAGCCGCAACTGTAATCGCCCGACTAGGCGCAAGGGCGCCCCCTGTCTAATTTGTGTCGGAGTTGCCCCATGAAATTTCTTGAAAGCTGCCCCGAAGGCGTCGGCTGATTCATAGCCATATTGGATGGCGATGTCGATGATTCGAGCCTCAGACTGGCGCAGGGCCAGCGCTGCCTCTGTCAAGCGACGTTCCCGCAAATACTCTGACAGTGACGTCCCCGTCAGCATGGAGAAGAGCCGGCTAAACATGGCATAAGGATAACCCGACAGTCGCGCCACCCGCAACTCATCTAGCTCCCCGTCCAGGGTAGACTCCAGATAGTCCAGCGTCCGGTTAAAAGCTTCCATCATATTCATGTGTATGACCTCCTGACAAGTTGAGTATA
>BNJT01002772.1_pt1 | contig 125541 bp, 156 predicted proteins | sample 8540491 | NCBI WGS metagenome assembly BNJT01 (sample SAMD00202455, study PRJDB9452) | human saliva metagenome | host: Homo sapiens | reverse complement strand
ATGGAAGTTACGTATTGCTGTGAATTGCTGATTAATATTTTTATTCCCAACACCTTTGCATGACGGAGCTGTGATTGTCTGAGACAATAAGATTGCTGTTTCTTGTGCTTATTTGCCTCTAACTGAAAAAGCAGGTATTTCAAAAGAGTTTAACACGGCACCGGCTGCGATTGGGTTATCAGAAGTGTCGATGCTTTAATCATCGTATCAGAAGAAACGGCGGTATTTCCATCACCCACAATGGTAAGTTTACATGATTTATCTTTAAAAGAGTTTGAGGCTAGGCTTTACAAGGTACTAGCTCCTGAAACGATTTCTAAAAAGGATGGAAACAGCGGATATTAGGAGGACGTAAAGATGAAAAATTATAAACGATTTGGTACATCCTCTCCCTCTATCTTTTATGCTTTGATTTCATTTTCATAGACATCAACAAATTATCAAAATAACAGTAATGTTCGCATAGAATCGGGAAACGGTACAAACACAATTACGAATAGTTCCGATTGATGTCAAAATATGATAGTGATGAGTATTTTATTAGTGGTTTTTCATCAGAGGTTTCTGTCAGCCTGCTGATCAAATCGGGTAATCCCTTGCTAGCGAGATGCAAGAAAGCACTCGTAAATTTAAAGATAGTGGCCTGATCTCGACCAAATGCTCCAAAATCGGTATCCTCTGAGGTCACCAGTATTAACAATCTTCCAAAGTGTGGTCTGACAGCGACGTGAATCCAGATAAAATTACAGTAGAAAGTTGGAAAACGAGGTAGAGCAAGTCTGTTTCCGTCTCGTAAACAACCATTACAGAGAGGTCAAGTAGCTCAAGGAATTCAAATTTCAAATATTGCTTTGGTGATTCAAAGGTGACCCGTTTTAGTGAGAAGACTATATGGAAAGAATTGATCGCGTCGAAGCTGTGCTGCCCAGAAAGCGATGCTGGATCGTGGACACTATGCTGCTGTAGCAACGCTAAGAAGCAGTCGATAGAAATAATGACTGTGATACCTAAAGCTGTCATTAGCCATGTTATGAAACAACCGTTAAATAACAACAAAACAGCTAGTTCGTCATCAGAAGCAGTGTCTTCTTTCCTTCAACGAACTATCTCATCAAGTCACTAATTAGTGCAACAGTTTATACTTGAAAGGAGATTTCTGGCACAATGGGAAAATATTTTGGAACCGATGAGTGTTCGCGGAGAAGCAAATAAAGAGATTAACCCAGGATGAGTGACACTTTAAATTAGGACGTTTTGTGAGGTTAGTGTCTCTAAGTCAACATGAGTGAAGTACCCTCGGGTCTTTGTTGGCCGAGACACGCAGTTTCAGGTGAGAATGCACTAGAAAAGTGCTTTGGTTGCAGGACTTTTGTCCGTTGGGATTCATGTCCATAGATTAGGTGTGATTGCAACTCCAGGTGTGGCTTATTTGGTCCAGAGTCTGCAAAAAGCGAGATGCTGGGAGTTGTGAGTTTCGCCAGCCACAATCCCAGCACGATGAATAATAATAGCATCAAATTCTATGGCAGTGATGGTTGCATGCTGGATGACAATCACGTGAGCTGAAAATCGAAGCCTCTACTAGATGCCTCAGAGAGATACACTTCTCGCTTCACTGCTGAAGGTTTGGGTGACCCCGAAGGATTATCCAGAAGGATTGCGTAAGTGCCAACAATACTTGGTTTCAACTGGTTTGGAACTAGAAAGGAATGCATGTGTAAGCCTAGAATGCTGCAAACGGTGCGGCTTCTGACAAGTGACGTCATATTTTTGTGATCTAGGTGCTCAGTTGACCGTTATCGGAGAAAAATTGATGGTCTTAATATTAACCTCAATGTCGGTTCTACCCATCCAGAAGTCTTACAAGAAGTCGTGCGTGAACTGGTGCCGATATTGTTTAGTTTTGATGGCGATAGTGATTGCTTGATTGCTGTAGAGTGAAATGGTGATTTAGTAGATGGTGATAAGATCATGTATATCATCGAAATACCTATTTGAGAAAGGTGAACTTGCCTGTAATACTATCGTGACCATCGTCATGTCTAATCTTGGTTTTCAAGGTTTTGGAGCAAGCAGGCATCGATAAGGCAGTGACAGCAGTTGGTGACCGTAGTGTAGTAGAGGAAATGCGAAAATGGCTATAATCTAGGCGGTGGTGTAGTCTATAATGTCATTATCATGGATTACAATACACAGGTGACGGTCAGCTGTACAATTAACCAAGGTCATGCAAGAAACAGGCAAGAAACTATTGAATTAGCTGTTGAAGTGACTATTTATCCTCAGAATTGGTCAATATTCGTGTTGAAACCGTAAGGAAGGATAAGGGATGGGTTCCAGCTATCAAGGCGGGATTGAGAAAATGGCCGAAATGGCGGTAGCCGGATGGTTTTAGTGCGTCTGAGTGAACAGAGCTCACGTGTCATGTAGGTGGGGCGCCGACTGACGAAGAGGTTGATTATTGTTGATACGATTTGGATGAAAGTGGATTGGAATTGATTGAATTAAAAGGAAAGAAAGATGAAATTTTTCAATCTTTTTTTTCGACTTTGTGTACGATAAAATCATCCTGATAATTGAAATTTTAGGATTTTTGATAGAATAAATCTAATACTTTGTAAAGAGGTAAGAATTTTGGCTTTTGAGATGTAGGAAAACGTAAAAACTGGATTTGAAAATTAACAATGGTTATTATCGTGATCATGCTAATGGTAACTGTTGGCGCTATCTTTGCTTCGCTAGTGCTCTAATGAGATAATTTAATCCAAAACGCCTTCAGCGTTTTTAGAATATGAAAGAAAGTTATGAGGATGTGAGAAAGAATGAGTATGTTTTTTAGATACAAGATGCCTGTTTAAGGCTGGTAATGGTGATGGTATGGTTGCTCGCCGTGAGTGTATTATGTTCCCAATGGCGGTCCTTGGGTGATGGAGGCCGTGGAGGCAATGTGGTTTTGTTGTAGACGAGGTCATGTACCCTGATGGATTTTCGCCATAACGCCACTTTTGGCCCAGTCTGGTGAGAAAAGGGCATGACCAAGGGCATGGCGTCGAGGTGATGAAGATGGTCGTTCGTGTTCCTAGGGGACGACAGTGAGATGCTGACTGGAAGGTGACGGACTTGTAGAAATGGCCAAGAATTTATCAGCCCATGGTGGTCGAGGGTGGTCGGAAATGATCCGTCGGTAACGCCTAAAATCCTGCACCTGAGATTTCTGAAAATGGAGAACCAGGGTCAAGAACGGGTTGTTTGAGCTCAAGGTCCAGTAGACGTTGGATTAGTTGGTTTTCCATCTGTCGGAAAATCCACTTTGCTTAGTGTTATCACAGCAGCTGCTTCAAGATCGAAAGCCAGCCATTTCACGACTATCGTGCCTAATTCTGCCGGTTGCACCAGTCTGGCGAGTCTTTGCAGTAGCAGATCTACCGGGGCTGATTGAGGGGCTAAATAAGGGTTTGACTGGGAACACAGTTTCTCCGCCATATTGAGCGGACAAGGGTTAATTTGCATGTCATTGATATGTCATGAGTGAAGTTTTATCCATATGGAAGACTATTTAGCTATCAATAAAGAGTTGGAACTCACAACCTTCTTCGACTTATGGAGCGCCCGCAGATTATTGTTGCCAACAAGATGGATATGCCTGATAGTGCTGAAAATCTTAAGTACGAAGAGAAATTAGCGGTTAATTATGATGAGTTTGGTGGAACCGCAATCTTCCTGATTTCAAGTCTGACTAAGCAAGGACTTGCGACCTCCAGATGCGACCGCAGAATTACTGGATAAGACGCCAGAGTTCGTTTTACGATGAGTCTGAAATGAAGAAGAAGCTTTACTATGGCTTTGACGAAGAAGCACCAGCCTTTGGAAATTTCTCGTGATGATGATGCGACTTAAAAGGCCAGGTGACAAGCTGGAGAAACTCTTTAATACACCAACTTTGACCGCGATGAGGCAGTTAAGTGAAATTTGTCGTCAGCTTCGAGGGATGGCGTTGATGAAGCCTTCGTGCTCGTGGAGCCAAGGATGGTGATCTGTCTGCATCGAAAGTTTGAGTTTGAATTTGTTGACCAAGGAGGCTTGCAATGGGTGATAAACCATATCCTTCTTCCGTGAAGTGAAATGGAAACTTGTCTCTGCAGCCGATGTCTGGAATGCAGAAAAGCTAAAGGAACCACAATGGCCTTTTAATCCAAATCAGGACCATGACTGGAAAGAGAAAAGGCTAAAAAGACTAAAATATGAGAGGGACAGAAATCGGTAATTCGTTAGAATTTGATTCGTCGTCCCATCTGGCACAGTTGAGTAGGTTGTAAAAGCTGATGAAATCAGTTGTAGAGAGCCCACTCAACCACCGCGTCTTGCTCGACAATCCAAAGACACTGAGAGGCTAGGACTTTTGTCCCAGCTCGTTTTTATTTATAGTCAACTTTAGTGTGCTTCTTTTGTTTCGATAATGATATATTATGTTTAAGGAACATTTGATTCTAAAGGAGAGTTGATAATGACTAAAGTATTAGAGGATATGTCTTTGAAAGAGCTGTGGCAGCTTTTTCCGATTGTTTTAAGAGAGCATCAGGTTGAGTGGAAAGACTGGTATGAGGGGAGCGGTTTCGACTCTTGAGTTTCTACCAGAACATCAGATCGTTCGTCTTAGTCACATTGTCAACATCGGTAGACACCATATCTGGGCCAAGCCTATAGTGGACATCATGCTGAGATTCATGAAACAGATATGGCGGTAATGAGAGACTTATCACAAAATGGCTATCTCCTCATGTCAGAAAGCTACAAGTGGATGTCATTTACTGGCACACACTGAGTGGTTTTGGTGGAAAGGCAAGCTTCCATCTGCATCTGCGATATGAAGGTGATCACGATGAGCTTTACTTTAGAGATTATTTACAGGAACACCTGGCTGTAGCCAAAGACTACGAAAAAGCTCAAGCTATCCTTGTGAAACAGTATGAACACACCGAGATGCCTATACAGACTCCAGAGACGGATTTTATCAAGAAATATGCTAAGGAGGCTAAAAAGCTTTATGGCAGAAGGTATAAGAGGGAGAGTCCTAAAGATTTATCTTGTGATAGTAGCCCGCTTCTGATTATTCTTATTTTCCTTACTTGAGTGTATCACAGACGAAAGAAACCGTCGGCTTTTATTGGACTATGGATGATGAAAATTTGGAATCGCGCCTATTTACCCATGGCTGTCTGGTCGATCGTCAGTTGAGATCATAGGGCGATTTAAAAGTAATATGGATGTTGATGGGTTGGAAATGGAGCATCCTCATAAATATTTGACACTTTCCTAATAGCCAAGTGTTGGGGATTGATCAGCACCACTACAGCCATCAGAGCGTAGCAGAAAGATTGGCTGAGCACTGGCCTATCTTCGGGGTAAAAATGTTGAAAATACTAAATCTTCTGTTGGGAATTTGATTTTGATTACAGCTCTTTCAGACTCATTTTCATTAGCAGATTTGCTCAAGCGTTTCTAGAACTTAAGCGAATACTTAAGCCTGATGGAATCATCTTACTAGCATGCGAATTGAGTAAATTAGTACACTTTCTACCAAACTTTAGTAAAGCAAGAGTATGCTGGAACAGTCTTTGTCTCAGCAGACTTGCATCTCATCGATAGCCAAAGAAAGTGGGTCAATGGATTCTTTATAGCTGGAAAAAGTAAAGGAGGTATCCTATGAAAGTCAATTGGCTTTCTATGCTCTTATTTGTGCGAGGTCAAGGGACTTGTTCAGACAATATGCATCTAGACAAAGAAATTGGGCAAATCAGGTGCTTTTAATCCTAGACACAGTTGGAAACTGATAGAAGACTACAGGGGTTATATTGACGAAGCCCTGCAGGCCCTTTGAGGACTTGGGATTTTCAAAGTGGGGGTCTTGGATGTGCTGTCAGATACATGATGAACACTCAAAGCTAAGATTCTTCCAAAGCAAGCTCCCTCATGTCTCTAGGTGGCGATACTTTTATCTTCTGCGAGAACTAAAGAAAAAGCAGCTTTGCCTCAGCATTAAAGAGCGGATTGCGGACGTTATGCAAGGCTTATGTGGGCGAATCCGCTGGTGCGCTATCATCACAGCCAAAGGACATTGACTATAATAAGATTATGGACGATAAGGCTGTTGCAGAAGAATTGCACGATACAGCTGGATTGGATGTGAGGTTGATTTTTATGTCACTACCTCATCTAGGCGAAGAAACCCTTTGTCGAAAGCGCCCAGGCCACTCTGGATACATACAGCGCCCAGCTAAATCTGCTTTCCCTCAATAATCACCAAGCTGTGCTTGCTGGAGGGTGAAGAGGCGAGTGCTTTTGGAGGAGGAGAAGTAAGCAGAATATGTGTTCTAGTGGACCGCTTGAGAAGACTCTAATAAGAGGAATGAGGTGCAACTGCGATAAACTCGATTAAACAAGTTTTAGATGCGAGTAGTTTGGGCTTTTGATTGAAAAATATGATGAACACCAGGTGGAATAATTCATTATTGGATAAATGATGCTGTTCACGATCATCCCAAAGTACTCTTATCTTTTTGCCTGGACTAACGGCTGACCACTTAGGTTATTTGAGCACAAGTAGGAATATTTTAAAGATACATAGAGTCTTGGTTTGGGGACGCACCTGGACACGCTTTTCTTCATCTTATCCATTTACAGATCTCGATTTTACTATTTGGTTTAGCAAGTTGGCTAGATGGAATATTTGTTAAAGAGAGTATAGAAAATCCAATACTAATTGGTCGGTCGATGGGAGGATATGTAGGGACGGGTTTATGCTCAACTTTTCCCTGAGAAAGTTAAAAGGCCTTGTTGCGATTGATTCACCTTCCCTGCAAAGGAAGTATTATACAGCTATGGAGGTTGTGGATCTTACATGGAGGCGATTTATAGAATTTCATCCATGGAAATCTCTTTTGAAATCAGGCCTAAAAGCGTATCAACAACAGACTATGGAAGAAAACTGGATGTATGCTATGATGATGGTTTATGATGGCGATCCAGATATGCTCGTCTCCCAGGATACGGATGTAAGATATTTTCCCAGAGCAGTAGAAAACTTTCTTGTAGTAGAAATGTCCACAATTGCTTTATATATGGAAAGTAGATCGTGCAGGGTCTTGTGCACGATATTTGAAGGCCCTGAAGAAATGCAAGGAAGTCGCCAATGGATTGATGGAAATGGGACATGATTCCAACCACATTAACCAATCTTACAACTGAACTGACTCATGAATGGAGACTAAAATTAAATAAAAAGCTTGGTTGAAAGACTGGCTTTTGATAATAGTATGTGAACACAAAGAAAGATAAAATTTCGAAATTATCAACTTTATTAGCATGGCTCCAGTTTGGATGCCTTGCTGTATGGAGAGACCAATGCTTTCGGCCCAATCTTTCCAATGCTAGTGCCCTGCTTAATCGACCCTGCTCATTCGGTTTTTACTGGTTTCTATCTCTGATGGGAGTGAGCTGAATTTTAAGGCCTTTTCAGGTGGTGTTTCCTGTGTGTCCATATTGCTTCAGCAAAGGGTGTCTCGTGGGGGAGTCTGCAGAGAAAGAGCAGACGATTATCGTGGATGATGTGATCAGCATTCCAAAGCCATATCTCATAGCGATGTCGGGCCAAGAGCGAGCTAGTGGTGCCTATGGTAAGACCTTGGTCGACTTGCTTGGAGGTGTACTGGATTTGGACTCAGCCTTGACGGCGATTATGATGCATGTGGATCAGGAATATCTGGATTTGTCCAGGTTGCGATTGAAAAGACGATTTGGAATTTTGAAATGTTTTGGAGAAGCCTCACGTATCCAAGCTTTATATCGAAAGTACATGCAGTCAGACCTTTGTGGTCAGCGCGGCGACAGCAAGTCAGCAGTACCACTCTGCGGGCAGGCTGTGAGCACGGAAAATCAGTCATGCTTGTCTCTTCTCTGGCCCGACGTGGAACCCGAAGACCAGCGTTGGGCTGAGACATGCCAAGGCTATGAACTGTCCGAAATCAGGGATGGCGAGCCTTATGTTGACTGCACGAGATCAGTCAGGCTATCATCGGAGGGAGCCTCGAAGATGTTATCGAGGAGGTGGCGCAGACTTCTAATAATGGCGTAGGGTAGATGCGACTGTGACATTCTGGACAGAGTCTACCCATGCGCCTAGTCTCAAGCACAAGCTCTGAATCCTATCATTGACGAGGCACACATGCTCTCAACGGAGCTTTTAATGCCTTGCTCAAGACCTTGGAAGACGACAGAAAATGTGGTCTTTATCCTGGCGACGACAGAGCTGCATAAGATTCTGAGCGACCATTCTTTTCCCGCGTCCAACGTTTTGAGTTTAAGTCTATCAAGACATGCAGGACATTATCGGCCACATTGGTGGATTTTTGGAGCAAGGAAGGCGTTGATTTTGAGCAAGAAGGTGCAGATTATTGCCCGTCGAGCGGAAGGTGGTATGCGAGATGCCTTGTCTATCTTAGGATCAGGCTCATAAGCGAGCTAAGAAAATCGCCTGACTAAAGAGATTGCTGAAGAGATCACAGGCTCTATAAGTCTGGGAGCTTTGGATGCTTATGTACGCAGCTCGATTGCGCATGTGCGCAGTCACTGGCCTTAGACAATCTCAATCTGATGACAGTGTGGTACATGCAGCCCGTTTTGTGACGGACCTCCTGCAATACCTACGTGATCTCAATCATTGTCAAAACTGGCGGGAAAATCATCATGCCAGTGACCCTCTCCTCCGCAAAAATCTTAAGACACCCGCAGGACACTCTCTTTGCCATGATAGATATGGCGACCAAGAGTTTGGCAGATATCAGAGAGATAGCCTGCAGCCCAAGATTTATACAGAAAATGATGACCATTCGATCGCAGAGAGCAGCAGTCTTACTGCAGTAGCGGCAAGCCATTCCGGATAATCTAGCAGATGAGCTCTAAGCCTGGAGACAAGAGATAGATGAGTCCTCAAGCAGCTAAGCTGGCTAATAGTCACAATGGAAACCTCACGGCGGCTGTCAAACTTCGGATAATCGTCCACAGAAGTCAAAAGGTTATCGGGTTGATCGTCATAAAGTTAATGCTATTTTAGAAGAAGAGCTGTTGAGACCCAGGTTTAGCACGTAGTAATGTTAAGCAAATTGCAAAATGCTAGCAGAGATTATCGGAAAGTCTTGCACTGGAGCGGAATGAGGGCTTTGTTAGCGGTTCACAGCCAGTGGCATGACTAATGAAAATCATGCTATTTTGGCTTTTGAATCCAGCTTTAATGCAGGAACAGACCAGCGAAGCGGGACAATCCTCAACACCATGTTTGGCACATCTCCTCAGCAATCGCAGCAGGATTTTCGCCAGAAATTTTACCACTTTCCTTAGAAGAATGGACCAAGATTCGGGCAGAGTTTTTCGGCCCGCTAATCGTCATGATAAGGCCGATTGAAGAAAGGAAGAGGAAAGTCTGATACCAGAGGGATTTGACTTTTTAGCAGAAAAAATCATCGTCCAAGAAGATTAAAAAGGATTTTTAAATCTTTCATGTTATAATAAAAGTAGGAATAGAAGACAATTTATAACGAAGTAGCGCTTACTGCTATTGAGACCTATTTTTAATGGAAGCAATCATGTTAGAGCAGTATTTGATGGCTTTGTTCTGGGCTTTTCTAATATTGCGCAATCTACAAGTTTCCTATGTTATGGGGCGAATCGTAGATGAAATTGATAAGCAGATGAAACAAAAATAATGATAAAAAAGGACTGAATCAAACGCTCAGTCCTTTTAAAAATATGATTTTTTGGCAAGTGAGAAGCAAGTATGGATATAATAGTGAAGTTTATGATCACTACAGAATAGAATGCGTTAGTAGCCACTAACTGGTCAGCGAAATCTCACCGCTGTTGAGCCAAATCTCTTGATCATCAGATAGTTTAACTAAAAGCTGTCCACTATCAGAAAACATCTTTTGCTACACCTTTGTAGCTAATTTGCTTCTGGCTAAAAAGTCATGACGTCCTAGCACAAGGGAACGTTGCTTGTAGAGGTAGAGCAATCTGTCTGGTTCGCTTTCATAAAAGCATTTCAAATCTCCGCAATCAGTTCGTTTCGGCTGATTGCTGGTTTTTCTTCAAAGGAGAGCCGCCTTTTCTTGGAGTTCTATTGGAAATTCCCGTGATAAAAAGTTAAAACCGACACCAGATAAATCATCCGTAACGAGTCCAGTCTCGATAGAGCTTATCGCTTCCGTCAGGATTCCTGCAATTTTCTTTTTCCTCTGAAGTAGATATCATTGACCCACTTGATGTCTACATCTATAAGAGTTAGATTTTTGTATAGCCCTAGATTGCACCAGCAGTTAAGAGTGTATAGGAAGGAAGCTGATCAAAGGGAGATCTGGCTTTGAGATGAAGAGTCAGTGTAAAAAGCCGCCCTTGGTTGGGACAAAGAATTGGCGACCGAAACGGCCACGTCCAGCAGATTAGTAGCTGCGTAGAGAGTGTTAGCTGGTTTCCAGTCTCTATACCAGTCTTAGCATCTAGCTGAGTAGATTGACAATCGGGATTGACCTCCTTGATGGGAGACTGTGACTCAATCCAAGCAGGTATCAGCAAATCACCAGAGATCAATCGAATACACGACTTTTAATTGATCGATTGGATGCCTTCTTTCTTAGTTTTTGAATGGCTTTCCAAACGGAAGTTCGTGAGATACCCTAATTCTTGGGCTATCGCCATTTATATAGTCATCAGCCTGGACTACGATGTCAAAAAGTTTTTCATAGGTTTTTCATGGTAAAGATCTTTCTAGCTTAAAGGCTTTCTTTCTAATGGTTAACTTTAGTGATAGCTTTAACCATATAAGGAATAGAATGTTTTCTTGTTGGAAAAGTTTGTTCGAGTTTGGATCTGCTTGTTTGCCCATTTCATGTAAAAACAGTCACAGTACTCAGTGCAGGGATCATATACTTGCAAGTGAAGTATCGTTAAGAGATTAAGCAACTTGTTGTGGAACAGAAATACTAGTTTTGTAAAAGCACATCGAGCACCTGTTGTAGAGAGCATCATGTGCAGCAAAGAAGGCTTCGTGGTAAATCATCAGTTCTTTAATCAATTCTTTCATCAAAGTATAGCCTGTGTCTGATGAAAAACTTCCATTTTTACACAAATCTAGGGATCGAATATTCAGTTGTTTCAGGTAGGTCTTAAAAAGTGGTGAGGCGTGGGTCAGATAAGATTGTATTTTTATCAGAGGCTGTTTCTTCGCCTGCAATCATACCAATTTTCGTTAAACCCTTTTCCTATAAAATAATCTAAAAACCTTGATATCAGAGTTTTCAAAATCAGTGTAACACAAGAATAACCAAAACTAGGGTATCTACAGTCAACGAAAACGAGCTTCTGTGTACGTTTCTAATTCCTTTATATCGCGCGCTGAATTTACCATGGCTACAATCGCATCGACTGTATTGAGTTGCTCTAAAGAGTCGTTGTTAAAGATATTGACGATTTACACTCCTAGCTTTGCGCTCAGTCCCATAGAACTCCTAGTAATAGAATCATCTAATTCTTCTTGTTCGGTATACCATCTGATAATTGCAAGAGCGACCTTTTGTTCTTATATCTGCTGTTTTTATATATATTGCGTTGCTCTTAGACTGCAGAAATTTTTACGTGTTTCATCGCTGACAGACATAGACTCGTCGTGATTTAAACCCGAGATACAGTTGCAGAAGAGACACCCAGCTTGAGCAATATCTTTTGATAGTGAAACATACGATTCAATCCTTTTCTTTGCTATTTCTCTTATCACACATCAAAAAATTAGTAAAACTCACAGCAAAATTTAGTAAAACACCTGCATATTTGGTATGGCTATTAGTGGGCAGATCATAGTATGTGGTTTCAATAAATGAAGTTTTGAATGAGGAGGATAAAAGATGAAAAGGAAATGGAATAACTTTTCTTACATTAATTACTATTTTATGCGCTTGTTTTTCTAACAGCCTGCAAGAAAGGACCACCAAGTCTTGACAACAGTGAAGAGCTGATGACCGATGTTCGTCGTTTGTTATTAAATATGGAAAGTAGACGAGCAGCTAGCAAACGCCGTTGGTAAGAAGGAAGATGGTTTATGCTTCCTCGACTAACCCATTTTGGTAAAGAGAAAACGTGCGTAAATGAAACTATGATCGTATTGAAAATGCTGTTGATTTGGTCATTGAAGCTGATGATTATGTCGCCTCTATCCAGCCAGACAAGACCATCGAAAACTCGCTACGAGGGCAAAGGCGAGCTCCCCATGGTGGACAAGGATGGAAAAGCTGATTCAGAACAAGGTAACGTTCCATCTCACCAGCACCAGTGGTCATCGGACAGTGCTGACATTTGACTCGTGATGCACCCAGTCTGATACTTTCAACTCATGGGATTACCGTCAGTGAATATTATAGGCTGAAAAGCTCAGTGTAGGAGAGCACTCTTGAACACTGGGCTTTTTGTTTGAGAATTTTGAGTTTAAAAATTTTATTCAGTTTGAAAATTATTTCGAAATAGAACAAAATTCTTGACAGATGTAATATTTCAGTGTTACAATTAAATAAAAAATCATTGATATAGAAATAAATTCGAGGAAGTATGAGACAGCTATTTAGTTGCCCATCATTCGTTTGTTGAATGGGCGGATTTTTCCAAAAGTTATTGAACTCAGGATCCGAAGCCCTTTATCGGAGTGAACAGGGCAAGATTCTCCGTTTTATGGAATAGTGAAGCAGGTGCGCGACGGCGACAGATATTGCGCTGGCGACGGACTATCAATAATACGCTGACGACTATGTTGAAAAGTTGAAAGCAGTGAGTTTGGACCTTTTAGTCAGTGTGTTCAGACAAGCGATATGTCAAGTTGATGAGCAAGGTTGGTCCCAGAAGAAGTGCTCACCATCGTCTAGTCAAAAACTGGATGCTATTTTTATAAAAGGCTTCTCAGAGGAAGAAATTCGCCAGTTTGAAAGTTATCAGGAACTTACCCTGAAAATTTAAAAAGAAAAGAGGCATAAATCATGTCAAAACAAGTTGAAAATGCACAAAATCTGTACATTCATGCCATTCCAAGATGGGCGAGTGCTGAGGCTCAGCTCAGTCTGTGGGATACCATCATTCAACCTCGACAGGTGTGCCAGATGGGAAAAAGGGTTTTGCGGCTTTCTTTGCAGAATTTCTTTTGAGCGTCATCCTGAGCGTGAGATGAAACATTGTTCAGCACCATTGAAGATGGCAATCGAGTCTTCGTCCATGTTCATCAATATCTCAGATGGCGAAGCTCACTGACGCGATACTTCGTGTGGATGAGAATGGACGCACTCGTGGAGCATTGGGATGTTGACTGCTATCGTGGTCAGAGAGAATGGACAGTTAGACCAGATCTTTGGAGATTTTGAAGTCACAGTTTGGACAAGACAGTAGCAAATAAAAAAAAAACGTTCGTCGTTTTGTGAAATTTCAAAATGGTGAGCTAGAGCAGTGGAATGATTATGTTGCAGAGAAAGATTTGATTCAGCATAATCATGAGTTAGTAAGGAAGTCGGGCTTATAAAACTATGTGCAGAGCATAGGGTTTCATTGACTTTGTTTTCCAGCTTTTAGGACAAGGCACGTGGTTAGCTGGAATAGATCGATGGGGTGGCTATGCCCAGTATGACATCTTCGTTTAGAAATGGATTGATTGGCAAACATTGGGACAATAAAGTTATACCCTAGGGTAGAAGACTTGACGAACCGTGGTAAATTTTAAATGAGGAAAAATGATTCGGATTACAAAAAATGTAGCGCTACGCTACGAAAAAGACTGTCTTGAGGAAGATGTCGAATTTACAGATTGAGGATGAGTTCGCATGGTTTAGTAGGTCCTTCTGGCTCCGGTAAGGCAACCCATACTCAGATGATTAACCGTCTTTTAGAGCCAACGAATGGCAATATCTATATGGATGGCAAGCGCATCAAGGACTATGATGAGCGTGAGCACGTCTTTCACAGGCTAAGTGTCTTTTACAGGCACTGTCCTTTCCCAATCTAACGGTTGGGCTGGAAAATATTGTTTCATTCCTGAGATGAAAGGTTGGAGCAAGGCAGATATTCAGCAGAAGACCGATGAATTGCTGGAGCCAGTAGGCTCTGCTCTGCAGAAGACTATGCTCAGCGTATGCCGAGTGAGCTGTCGCGGTGGTGAGCAGCAGGGTGGGCATTGTCCGTGCCATTATCGCTCAACCCAAAATCCTGCTGATGGACGAGCCTTTTCAGCTCTTGATGCTATCTCGCCAGCATCGCAGAGCTGACCAAGAGTATCCATGACCAGTTTGGGATGACAACAATCTTTGTGACCCATGATTAGGATGAGGCTTTTAAAATTTGGGGAATCAGGATTGCTGTTTCTACAGGATGGGAGATTCGTCAAGTGGCGACACCTGATGAAAATCTTTGATCTGCACCTGCGACCAGCTTGTAGCAGATTTATTTGGAGGTGTTCAACATGGCTAATTTGCTTTTCTACTTTTCAGGAGCGCTTTATGAATGGTTGGCAGCCTAGCAACACCTCCAGCTATCTCTTTCGACCTTACTAGTGGCCATCTTCTTGACCATTCCGCTCGCTATCTCATCTTCATGGTCAAAAAAGCGTGATTGGGTGCTCGTAATTGCAGGAATCTTTCAAACCATTCCTTCAATGGCTTTGCTGGGACTCTTATCCCCTCATGATTGTGTCACCGCCGGCACTGACTGCTCTGGTGATTTACGCTATTTTTCCCGATTTTTAGAAAATACTGTCGGCTTTGAATGGGATTGATCCTAGTTTTAAGAAGAAGCTGAATCACTTTTGGGATGACCAAGTGGAGCGACTCAGAGTTTTGAACTGCCTCTAGCTCTGTCTCGTCATCGATGTCAGGAGTTCGGACGGCAACGACTGATTATCGGAACAGCAACTCTAGCAGCCCTTGTTGGAGCTGGTGGACTAGGGTTCCTTTATCCTTCTAGAGAATTGACCGCCGCAATGCTAGGTCTAGATCTTGATTGGAGCAATTTCATCTGCAGAAGTCAGCTATTCTTTTCACAGTCTCCTTAAAATGGATGGAAAAGGCTAAGCTTCGACATGTTACAGCTTTTGCGTCTTAATCCTCGGCTCTAGGTGCTTCTTATACACCGAGTCTAATTCCCAAGCAGGAGAAGGAACATCTGGTTATTGCTGAAATTAGGTCTGGAACCAGAAATTCTCATGAATATGTATAAACCTCATCGAGGAAAATACGGATATGACTGTGACAGTCAAACCTAATTTTGGGAAGACAGACTTCCTATCAAGCTCTTTAAAGAAAAGGCGATATTGATATCTATCCCGAGTTTACCGGGTACGATTACTGGAACTCTCTTGCAGCCTGCTCTAAAGGTCAGCAATGATGCTGAAGAAGTTTTTGAGCTAGCACGTGATGGAATCAAAGAAACAGGACAATCTAGTCTTGCTCAAATCACATGGCTTATCAAAATACCATGCGATTGCAGTCCTAAGAGTGTCGCCAAAGAATACAATCTTGAAAACCATCTCTGATCTTAAAGCAGTCCAAGACAAGCTCAGGCAGGGTCTTTACCCTTGGAATTTAACGACCGTGAAGATGGAAAACAAGGGTTTGCAATCTCTCTATGCCTGATCTTAATGTAGCAACCATGGAGCCAGCCCTCGCTATGCGATGCGATTCAATCAGGGTGATATTCAGATTATGGAAGTCTACTCAACTGACCCTAGAACTTGAGCGCTATCAACTTCAGATTTTAGAAGATGATAAACACCTTTTCCTCCTTATCAAGGGCCCCTCTCATGAAGGCTGAAATTGCTGAAAAACACCCTGAAATTGGAAGGTATTCTCAATAAGCTGGCTGGTAAAATTACGGAAAGCCAGATGAGTCAGATGAATTACTGGTTGGCATTGAGGGCAGCAGAAGATGTTGCGCGGATTATCTGTCAAAGAAGGACTTCTATAAGAAAAGCTGAATCGTAAGGTCTAGCTTTTTAGTTAGGTGATTTGTCAGTCCGTTTCACTTTTTATAAGGTACTGGACAATAAAATATCGATACAGCAAAAAGCTGTATTATTCATGTTTTTCAAGAATATAGATTCATTAAATAGAACTTGATCAAATAATTTTTAGTAAATTTTAGTAAAATTATTGAATTTTTGTTTTAAGTTCGTTATAATAAAATAAAGAAAACGATTACAAAAATCGGAAAACATCTAAGGGTGAGTATAGCTTATGTCAAAACGATTTTTCAGTGGAGCAAATCCTGCAGATTTTGCCAAGGTTTTTGGAGTAGACGGATCACACTTTCTTTTCACCCGGTCGGATCAATCTAATCGGTGAGCATACGGACTATAACGGTGGCCATGTCTTTCCTGCAGCAACTTTCTAGGAACTTATGGAGCGGCTCGTAAGAGAGATGATCAGCTCTTGCGATTCTTCTCAGGAAATTTTGAAGAGAAAAGGGATTATTGAAGTACCACTGAAAATCTGCGCTTTTGAGCCTGAGCATAACTGGACTAACTATCCAAAAGGAGTTCTGCATTTTTCTGCAGGAGGCAGGGGCATACGTGATCGATCAAGGTATGGATGTCTATGTTTACGGAAAATATTCCAATGGTTCTTGGCTTATCATCTTCTGCGTCACTAGAGCTTTTGACCGGTATTATTAAGGAGAAAACTTTTTGATTTGCAGTTGGAACGTTTGGACCGTGAGCGAAGTCGGTAGATTAACTGAGAATGGGTATCGAGAGTTAATTCATGGTATTTATGGACCAGTTTGCTATCGGAATGGGCGCCCACCATGCAGGCCATTTACCGAGATACTAATACTATTTGAATATGATTTGGTGTCATCTTTGATCTCAGGATAATGTCGTAGTGATTGCGAATACCAACAAAGCGTCGTGAGTTGGCGGACTCCAAAATACAATGAGCGTCGGGCAGAGTGTGAAAAAGTCGTTGAAGAGCTGAACCGCAAGCTGTCTATCGCTACAGCTAGGCGGGAAGTTGGACGAGTGGTCCTTTCGACGAGTATAGCTATCTGATGAGGAACGAAAACCGCATCCAAACGAAGCTCGCCGTGCTGTTTTGGAAAATCGACGCACTTTGCAAGCTAGGGCGAGCTTTGACGCAGGTGATCTTGAGAAAAGTTTGGCCGTCCTCGTGAATGCGTCCCATGTTTCATTGGAGCATGACTTATGAAAGTGACTGGGTCTGGAGTTGACACCTGAAGTTCACACGTGGCTTGAGCAAGAAGAGTTCCTAGGAGCCCATGACTGGCCAGGCTGGCTACTGGTGGTTGCGCCATTGCTTTAGTTCATAAGGGACGCAGTGGACACATTCAAAGAAAATGTTGGCCGCATAGTATCAAGAAATTGTTTGCTCATGCACCTCAGCTTCTACATCGCAGAGTAGCTGGCGGAAGCCAGTGCTAGACTAACTCATGGGAAAAAAAATCAGGGCTGACAGCGCCCTATCCATTTATTAACAAAGAAAGGAAAATCTATGACCAAAGTTACTGGATACTTTTGTATCGGCTGCAATTGATAATAGCTTTTGAGGAAATGGATACTATTTATCTGCAATCGGATCATGGCTTTAGTTGGAGGAAGTAGCGAACAGATACCTGGTGAAGCATTAATTGAGCTGAGATGATTTAGTGGCTTTGGCTGTGAAGAATGGGACGATTAATGATACCTGGCTGAGCAGGATATACTGAGGAGCTAAACATGAACTTCATTACACCAGCCCCTAGCCAGCTCAATCAGGACTTCTGGACTGACTTATGGCACCCAATCCAGAGCAAGCCGTGGCTGATTTTCAACTTAGCCAAGAATGACTATATCAAGGTCAGGCTGTGCTAAAAACATTGCTTTAAAGCGCAGACTGCCTACGGAGATTTGAAATCACCATCCAATCTCTAAGCGAAAAAAGATCCCAAAGTGCTGGCCGACTAAAAAAGCTAAGAATAGCCATTATCAGCCTGCCAGCTCTGCGCATGGAAAACAGAAAGGCTACCAAGGCGTTTGGTCACCAGCCCGCACCAATCATCGGATTATCCGCTTTGACTTGGCTGGACAGAAGTGGGAGGCTTCCAGTATTAACCCTATACCTACTTTAATAGGCGACACATCTTTCTGCACGGTAGCACCTTCCTATAGCCATTAGCCAAACTGACCTTTGAGCGCCTGCTGGACATCGGTGAACCTTTTCGAGGAACTATTCGCTGGTTCAAATGCTGACCTGCTATTGTTGGCGTCTATCCTGACTCACGACCACCACTATCAGGGCCGGGCGTCATACCTTCCCTATGGAAATGGCGAAACTGGATTGTAGCTTTACTTTTAGCGGTTTGAAGAAGGTAGAGGCAGGCATTGTCAAGTAGCCCATGTCCGTCATTCGTCTAAGGTCTGAAAAAGCAATTGTTGATTGAGTTGTCTGACGAAGATCACCTGAAAGCTTGGCGCACTTATTCTGACCCAAGTGTGCAGGTGTTGGCAGAAGTCTGAAAATTGGGTGCACCATTACCATCCACACCGATTGCTCGCAGGAAAGATGGATGTTTTGAGCTAAGACTTGGTCTTGCAGGACAATCAAACTTCCACAGAACATCGGACGGTATTTACCATCCCTCATAGGGATGTACAGCACATTAAAATACTGTGGGTTCTTTGCCTGTCATCGGGTGGGCAAATCAGCTCAAAGAGCAGAATCCAGATGTCGCATGAGACGGTGGGCAGATATGGATTTCAGAGGCATCGGTAGAAGACAGGTCTCAGCCGTGTATTTGGAAGATGCGAGGTGTTTACAAGTCGAACAGAAGAAGACGGGCAGGAAGCTTTCTTGCGCTTCTTGTCCAATCCGTTGGCATCCTGCCTCAGGGAAATGTGTTATAATGGGACAAAGCCCACGGGAAAGGAAGTTTTGGCGGCAATTTTAGTGTTAGGTGGAGTCATGGCTATGTCGGCTCACATACGGCTGACCGTTTCTGATAGCAGCTGGCGAGGAAGGAAGTAGTCGTTGCTGATAGTTTGCGACTGGCCACCGCTGACACGTCCATCTGCAAGCAGTCTTTTTAAGATTTGGCAGATAAGAACTTTATGCGTGGCATTTTCGCCATTAAACATCCATCCATCGATGCAGCTCATCCACTTTACGTTGCCTTTTCGCGTGTAGTCAGATCATGGCGGACCACTCAGAAGTATTTTGACAATCACTGGCCGGCATGATTTCCTTTTGAGGTCTAGATGCCCAGGAAATGCGGTGTTAAAATATTGTCTTTTCATCAACTGCAACTTACGGTATTCCTGAGGAAATCTGATAATGGAAACAACCCACAAAAGCCGATCAACTTATGGCGAGCAAACTTATGATGAGACCATTATGCGCTGGGTGACCAGGCCTATGGCATCAAGCCCAGCCCCGCGTTATTTCAATGTGGCAGGCGCGCCTGACGGCCCATCGGAGAGACCACGGACCCGAAACCCATCTCGGTCACGCTTCAGGTGGCCTAGGGTAAACGAGAAGATTGCTGTCTTCGGCGATGATTACGATACTCCGACGCACCAATGTCCGCGATTATGTCCATCCTTTTGACTTCTGGCTGACGCCCATATTTTGTGCTGTTGATTACACCTGCGTGCAGGCTCGGCATCAGATGCCTTTAAACCTTGGCTCTTCGACCAGCTCTTTTCCAACCTGCAGATTGTGAAGAAATGACACGAAAGGTGACCGGACAATCCTGTTCCATCTGAAAGCAGCAGAGCGGCGCCCAGGAGATCCTGGAGTACGCTGATTGCTTCATACTGAGAAAGGCAAGAAATGTTCTGGGCTGGCATGCTTCAATTTGATAACATCGAAAACCATCATCAGAAACCGCTTTGGAAATGGCGTACCCAGTCAGTCATCCAAATGGCTATGATAGATAAAGTTGGATTTCTAGAACTGCAGCAATTTCGCTGGCTCTTGCCTTTACCAGAATTTTGTTTAACATATAATAAAGGGAAACAACCGTGTGTAGCTAACAAAGTGTATCGGAAAGAGATGCCATGCCTACCATAAATCTCACTAAAGAAGAAATCATTAAAGCTTGTCTAGATCTTGTTCGAGAAGAGGGAAGTCGGTTGTTACGAGCTCGAGCAGTTGCTGCTAGATTGAAGTCTTCACCTAAAGGTCATGGTCTCTTGATAGCATGGAAGAGCTTAACAAGGCCATTGTTATTGCTGCTGAGGAAACCTTTGTCAGAAAAGTTGAGTTGCTTTTATGGGAAGAAAAAGCCTTTCGGGCTGTGGGAATTGCTTTATATCGTTTTGCACAGAGGAGCCCCAGCTTTTTCAACTGATTTTTATGAATGAGTCGGAACGTGCTATTCATCAATTTTCTGAGTTCTTACCAATCAAAGATTACAGTTATGAAAAATGATTTTGTCCATTCAAGAGGGAATATGGACCCTCAAGACAGCTATCAGAGCGAGCTTTCATCAACATCTATTTATTTATTCGCATGGAATTGCCAGTATGACTGCTGCAGGAATCTATCGCTTTTCACCCAGAACTAACAGCTATGCTGACACAAGTATTCACAGCACTTATAAAGGGAATTATTAGAGGAAACTCACGATTGAACTAAAAGGAGTAAGAAAGTTCTATGGAGCCAATGAAGTTTTAAAAGGTATCGATTTACGAATTGAAGAGTCAAGATTATTTAGTGATTTTTGGGAGCTTCTGGATCGGGTAAAGTCAACCTTTACTAAAACATTCTTTCTGGCCTTGAAAACCAGATCAGGTGGAAGTATTGCTATGATGGGGCAATATTGCGTCTTTGAGCGAAAGTCAACTGACAAAATTTCGCAAAGATAAGATCGCTTTTATTTTCCAGCAATATTATTTATTGCAGGAGTTGACGGTAGAGCAGAATGTTAAAATGGAGCCCATCTTGCAAAGAATCAGGATTACCTCCAATCATCGAAACCATGGGTTTAAAACACTCATCAATATCCTAGTGAACTATCGGGTGGAGACAACAACGCGTGATTGCCAGAGCCTTGGCCAAGAAGCCCAAAGGTACTTTTCCTTGATGAGCCTACAGGAGCTCTTGATGAGGCGACAGGATCGCCATTTCTCTTTCATTGCTAAAAATGAAAAAGAACTTGGATTTCACCTCAGTGATGGTTACTCATAATGAGCATATTGCTCCAGCTGGCAAATACTGTGGTGAGGGAAATAGGGCAAATTCAGGACATCGGTCGGTCAATGAAGAGCCAAAGAGCGTAGAAGAGATTGGGTGGTAGATTACGGTCAGTATCAAAGATTTGCAGAAATATCTGTTGTCTCCATTATCAGCTTTTTGTGCAGTTTTGGTCTCGACTTTATTCGTCAATCTTTTACCTTGATCTTTCAATCTATTGAGTGTTGAGAAATTATCTCTACCAGCCAAGGCTTATTACGATGCTCAAGTTCTCATTGCTAAATTTGTCTCCTTGTTAGTGGAGGAGTGCTTTCTCTCCTAGCTGTTCTTCCTCTTATTCTTTTATATCAGCAGTTTATTGATGATCATAAGGAAGAGTTAGGGATTCTCAAAGCCTCGCGCTGCCAAAATGTTGAATTAGCCAAGCATTTCTGGATTTTTATTGCTCTGTTTTTCTAGGAGCCTTACTTGCGTTTGCTTCTTCATTCTTTTTATGAAAGGACTTTTATGATTTGCGCAATCAAAACGGTCTCTTGCCCACATTGAAATTCATTTTCATTGGCAATTGTTCTCGCCATGGGTCATCTTGCCGACTCTTTTCTGCTTTGCCTTATTAGGAATTGGCTATGCTTTTGGGTCAATTGAAGCAACTCAGGCCTAGTTTGCTGGAAGAGATTAGAGTTGGCTACAAGTAAAAGGGCAAAACATCGCTCGACTAAAAGCAAATAGACCCTGAAAGAATTGGGACTGTGCATATAAAAAGGAAATTGGTTGATTTTCTTTTGTCGTCTTTGCACATAGCTGCCACCATGATGCAGACTTTTCCCCAGGGACGAAAGACTTTATAGATGGCAAATCTTATTCAAGTTAAGGTGATGATGGGTGGTATCAGGGCCTTCTTTTGTCACTTTTCGATTTTGTCTCCTTTGTCTCAGGAACTGTCGTCCAAGAAAACAGCTAGTTTGGTCTTTTTATGAAGGCTTTTGGCTATGGCAGACGAATCGTAGTCGCGTTATTTTTGCTCGTTATCGGCGGTGGCTTTATCTTGGTTTTGCTGTGGGACAGCTTATCAGTATGCAACCGATGAAGACGCTACTCAGAGTCATTGTAGAGGATGCTCCAGGGTGTGCCCCGACTACGCGTTTTGATGTTCAGCTTTGCTTAATCGCCTTCTTGGCCTTTGGCAATCTTATATATGAACTGCTCCTCGCCTACTATATCAAAAGCATTGAGGGCATGACGTTTAAAAGAAGTCATGCTATGAAGTAATATCGAATCAATATCAGCTTTTACACTGAAAACCCATCTGTAAAAGTCTATTTTATCTTATAATGATACATGTAGAGAGCTTAAAAATGAGATCAAACTGTTCAATATTTTGCAAATTGGGAACAGGCCATCCCTCTCTGCCAACAGGCTTTCACAGCAGCCGAGGTGGCTGACCATATCTGGCAAAACTATGGAAGAGATCGGGCCATGAGCCTGTCCGCACCCAGGTGTGTGTCCATGTTGTATTAAGGGAGAAAATGACACCCAACATCAGGTAGTGACTGCCCATGTGGATACCCTTGGGGGCTATTGTGCGTGCAGCCAAGCCAGATGATCAGCCTCAAGCTGGACTCGGATTGGCGGCTTTCCCTGGAACACGTGATTGAAGAGAGAAACTGTCCGTCAAAGTAGTCCATGTGCAGCCAGCAGTGCAAGACGATCCAGCGGACCATCTTGCATTGGGCACTCAGACTTCTACAGTCATGTCTCACAAGGATGCGGGACAGTAGAACGCATCAGGACAATATGGAAGCTCGCGCGAACGAAAGGTGACAGAGTGAGAAAGAAACGTGATTTTAGGAATGAAGTCGGTGATCGGATGTCTTTTGATCCTCGAACCACCGTTACCGAGTCAGGCTTTACTGCAAGTCCCCGTTTCTCTGGAGCGACAAAGGTCATGCCCAGCGGTTTTCAACCCACAGCTCAATCTTTTGCGTGCATATCAAAGAAGAAAATAAGCTCAGGCTGCCAGTGACGACCATTTTGCTTGTCGCGTGTCCTTGAGGGAAGTCGGTCATAGCTAATTCAGTCTACCAGATCGGGCGTATGAGTACGTCTGGCAGTTGATATGGGCGCTGGGTGGTGACGACCGGCCAGACAGATGAGTATACGGTTTCCATCTGTGTCAAGGATGCGTCAGGCCCCTTATCACTATGAATTTCCGCCAGCATATTGCAACTTAGCGAGGAGCAGGACATTCCTTTACAAACTGGACATCTATCCATTTTACATGTCAGCAGACGCTGCAGACTATGGGCGCAGGAGCAGAAGTCAAGCATGCCTGCTAGGCGCAGGTATCGAATCCAGTCACTCTGTGAGCGGTACCGTATTGACTCAGTTGTCGCGACGCGTAGCGGTCGTGCTTTATTTGAGCGAGTTAGCAAGATGACTTTTCAAGTGGAGTCCTGTGCTGAAAAGTCTCTATAAATATCTCTGGGCTTACTTCTATTCGTTTCTAGCTCTTGTGGTATATATACATCAATATAGTTTTGAATCAAAGATGAAAAGAAGCTCCTCTACCTCTGGCACGTCGGTCATACCAGTAGAGGTTGATGGAAAAAGAAAATGAATGTCTCATGTGTATTATACAGCTGGAAAAGGGCCAGAAACACTAGTATATTTCTGTCGGGAAGTGGGACCAGCTCACCGATTTTGGACTTTTAAAGTGCTTTTGCATCATCATTAGAGAGAAGGACCATAGAATTGTTGTCGCGAGAAAGTTTTAAGTCGTGACTTTAGTGTGACGATAGTTCAAGTAGTCGATGGGTCTGGATGCCTCCAGATCCAAACCAGAAGCGCTTTTACACCAGATTGGCGTAGAAGGCCCGTGGCTGTTTCTGCTTCACGCATTCTATCCTCTGGATTAGGCTGCTTAGCGTTGGTCTACTGTCTCGTCCAAAGGAAATTGAGAGGCATTATAAGGTCTGGACGTGTTACCATTACCAGAGGCATGGTGCAGCATCCAAATATGCTGCAGCCTATAACTCTGCAGATGGTGGCCCAATATTGGATTATCTCGTCTGTTAATGCAGTGGACAAGAACTTATTGCTTAGCTTTGACCGATGATAGTTTAAGTCGCAAAAGAACAATCCATTATATAAAAGCCTTATTTTATCGATCGTCCGGTTATCGAGCGTACGTTATCAAAGAAGCAGAGCAGGTCAGAGTTCTCTTTAGTTAAGCCAAGAACAGCTTTCCTCAAAATTTCTTCACTGTTGTTTGTGCCGCAAATGGTCAGGAATCCGGTACGACACAGGAGAAATGGCGAGGGAGTTTCAAGACGTGATTTGCTAAAGCGAAGGGACATATACTACCTCAAGTTTTTAAATTTCCTCCACACCATATCTATCATGATGGTTCTGGACGTGTAGTAGAAAGAGATACGAAAATTTTTGAATCAAAATTGATTAGTATGTCAGACAGCAGATGTCACCTGTTTCGCGTGTAAATTTATACTCTAAAAATGTAACATAATGATTTATATATAGGGTATAATAAATAGAACAGATATGCGAATCGCATAAGATAGACGGTATAGGGTAGTGACGTGAAAAGACTGGACAAAAGAAGCAGGCATCGTGGGTCACCCTCTCCCATTTTGCTGGGCCTACTGCTAATCCAGGTGCGCTGTCCTTTGCGCTTTGAGAAGTATACTCTATGTTGCAAGAGGGTGCAGAGAAAAATCGAGAATTTATGTGCAAAGAGGGAAAAGCATGCATGCTAATACGGAGTAACGCAGCTCGGTAGTCACCATGTCAGTTTTTATCGAGCACGGGCTGTGTCATAACGTCGGCTAAGAAACAAATAGATGAAATCTCGCAGACATAAAAGCGGAGTCAGGACAAAAGACGCTAAGATTGGAGCAACTGACCTTTTTATTACGCAGAAGAAAAGAGGACAAGCTCGAAAGATATAAGGGGAAGTGCAGATCAATCGCGATGATTACCAAATCAAAATATAGAAGATCCACAAAGGAGAAGCAGAGTCAGATTGCTACCAGCTATATCGATCAAGACAGTGCAATCACACATTGATAAGCTTTTTCAAAAACGCAGACGTAACCAAAGAAATCTTCCTCAATGTCATAGCAGGATTGCTGACTTTTCGTCAAGTAAATGAGAGCTGGATCAAACAGAAATTTTTAAATAAATTGAAAGAATCGGACTTGAGTCATGGTCTTTCCGCTATGAAAATAGCTCACTTTTCTATCAGACTATCTAAAGAGCTACAAGGCTAACTAGTGTTGATGTTCACATGTGCAATAGCCTTTATAGTCAGATCAATGCGAATTATCTGACTGGAGCAGACTTGGAGTCGTATCAAAAGTTTTCAAGAAAAACGTCATGAAAATGGTGGCCTTAACCTTGATGACGGACCAGATGCTAAAACAACACCACGAGCTTTGATGTATTATACGGTGTCAAGGGCGACCCTTTCTTTTATGGTGGGCAAAATGTTGCCGGTAAACGAAGCTATTATTAAGCGGTAAAACAAGAAGGTCACCAGATTGGCCTGCATACATGGGACCACCCAGTTTTGACCAGCTCCCAGTAGAAACTGTAAAGAAAAGAAATTTTGATACGCAAACTGCTATTTATAATGTAGTGGGAATCAAACCGATGATTACACGACCTCCTTACGGGGCTATCAAATCAAACGATTCAAAAGTAATTGATCAATCTTTTTATTATGTGATGTTGACAGCTTTGGATTGGAAGAGTCGCATACCAAAGTCTATCATGCAGGAAATTGCAAAGACAAAAGCCTGCCTCTATTATCCTTATGCATGATACATCAGACCAGGTATTGATGCGTCACAAGTGCACTCAGTGCTGAGAAAAAGGGTGCTACGGTGTAGCAGTTGATGAATTGTTGGAAGGTCGACGATTGGACACATCAGATTTATTATAGTAGAAAACTAAAAGGAGGCTGACAAAAGTCCTAGCCTCTCACCGTCTTTTGGATTGTCAGGCAAGCACGCAGTGGTTGAGTGGGCTCTCATTGGCTGGATTTCATCAGCTTTTGCTGCAGCCCTACTCGACTACAGCACGTGAGATGGGAGACCCAGAAATCGAATTTTAACGATGCCATTATCCCCTTTTTAGTTCACGTATAATTCTTGATTTTTTAGGATACTTCACGAACCGAGGCATATATTTTTTAGTCAGTTCTTCGGATGGCTTATAAAAGTGATGACGCTACCTTCTTACCCATGCGACCGGTTCGGCAGAGCGATGGGTGTAGGTTTCAAATCGCGCGGGCTCGTAGTTGACGACGATTCTGGCGAGTCAATATCTATGCCACGATCAACCGTCAGTGGCTAGCAAGGGTAATCTGATGTTCCTTGAACATATGGACAACCTTGCGGAACTTAACGTTGACGTCGCTAGCCAGAGAAACTACGTGGCTTCACGATATTGGGTTTCCTCAGCGCTTCCTAGGTCAGACAGAGCATTAAAAAGACTGTACGAATTCGCAGTATTGAATTTACGAGTAACTTACCTTATCGTTTTTTTGACTTGTATGTAAAAATGCTGATGTTATCAAAACTTGGTGTTGTTGTTGTGGGTTTTTTCAGCAACTCATTGTAACTTAGCGGTTTGGTCATATTCGCTGGTGTCTTCGGGCGCTGCGGGTGTTTTGGTGTGTGGTTGGGTTGTTTTGTTTGTTTTGTGTTTTTTTTTTTTGGTTTTTGTTTTGTTGGTGTGGTGTTTTTGGTTTTTTTGGGGTTTGTTTTGTGGTGTGGGTTGGTGTTGTTGTTTGGTGTTTGGTGTTTTTTGGGTTTGCGATTTAATGAGCTTTTTTAGGTTGGGCTTGAGCAGGCTGGGGGGTAGCTAGTGTTTCCGCAGTGGGTTTTGGGTTTGTTTTGGTTTTTTTTTTGGTGTTGTGTTGGTTTTTTTTGTTTTTGGTTGGGGGTGTTTTTTTTTTTTGTGTTGTGTGTGTTTTGTGTTTTGTGTTGGTTTTTGGGTTGTTTTGTGTTTGGGTGTTGTGTTTTGTGGTGTTGTGGGTGGTTGGTGTGTTTTTGTTGTTGTTGTTTTTGTTTAAGTCGAGGTTCCTTGGTCTGTGTAAATCTCAGAAGGCAGATGGCTGTTGATGTTTTTCGTGAGAATGCCAGCTCCAGAGTTAGGATAGATCAAGCTTCCATGGCCATTTAGGTCTATCGTGTCTTTCAATTGATAGGCCTTTAATATAGCGAGCTTTTGCAGCCAGGCGGTGCGCTGGCATAGATCACTGACAGATGCCTGTGATCCACTGCAAAGCGCACTCCGTAGGCAAAATTCCTTGCTGAAAAAGACGTATTAGATCTTTCTCCTGACAGCCAAAAGCTTATCATAGAAGAATATTTATGCATGTGAGGCGCTCCCCAAATTGTTTTATCTGCTAGAAATTGACGGACGAATCAAAGGCTACCTCACGATGAGCTACGGGCGGCTTCGAGAAATAAAACTCTGGTGTTTGATAGAAAGAATCCATGCAGTTCTTGCCATTGTTCTGGTCGTGACACGGCGGGGTTTTCTCAATGATAGCGTGTTTTGCAGCTAGAAATCGCTTTTGCTTTGGCATGTCGAGTGTCAAAGGAATTTGGACGTGCGATATAGACAATATCGTCATGCGCACTATCAAGAGTTCTGTTAAATTCAGTACATAGTTTCACATCAGGATATGCTCTACATCGTAAATCTTGAGCAAGCGAAGCACCGAGCTAGACTCCTCAGACATGCAGTAACGACTCACTAGTGGCCACTGAGCTTAGCCCTCTATAAACTCTGAAATTCGTCCGACCTCGATAATACCTAATTTTAACACGCTTCCCTCCTTTATCTCTATGCTGATTAGCTTCCTTTTCTATTATACCATGATTTCGTGTAAAATAAATAAGATTAAAAATATTGGAGCAAGAAATGCAAAACAGACCCATTATTATTGGCGTTACCGAGGATCCAGGTGGTGGGAAAACAGCGTCTCAAGGAAATGCGATTTTGTCCAACTTTCCAATGATAAAGATCGTTTAAGATTGAGTTAACGATTTCTTACTATAAAGGATCGAGTCCCATCTGACTTTTGGAAGAACGGATTAAAACAATGCCAGTCACCTCGTTTGCTTTTGATACAGACTTTGAGCGATTGAGCGGAATCGAAGAACTCTGAAGGCTGGCCGTCCAGTAGATGTTCAACATATGATTATACAGAGCACACGCGCATGATAATGGCCAGCTTATCGTCCAAAGAGCCACAAGACGTCTTTTATCAGCAAAGTCGTTTACGTCTTAGACAGATCAGCGTTTTGCGTGATTTGATGGATATCAAGATTTTTGTGGACACGGATGATGATGTTTCGGATTGTCCGTCGTGATTAAGCGTGACATGGAGGAGCGTGGTCGCAGTCTGGATAGCGTTATTGGAGCAACATTTGGGCGTGGTGAAACCCATGTATCATCAGTTTATCGAGCCACAAACAAGTCATGCTGACGCGTCATCATTCCTGAAGGAGCTTCAAACAAAGTTGCCATTGATCTAATCACTACTAAGTTATCGAAAAATCTTGGAAGAAGCTAGAAAATTAATGAGGAGGAAGTCTAGTAGTTAGGCCAGACTCTTTAACTATTCAAATGAGAACATGTTGTAAAAGAGAGAATTTCATTCTCGAGTCGAAAATGCGTGTTTACTAACTTTTGCGCAGGATTTGGTAGATGCTTTATACATTTATTGAGCGAGAGGCACTCTTTAGTTGCTGGATAGACTGGCAATGTTGTATTTATCTGTTGAGTTGATTGATCATGAAACACGAGAACTCCGGTCAAATTAGCTACGATGCTCAAGCTTTTATGCTGGGTATTTTCTTGACGACCATTTTCAAAATACAGCTCTTTGAGAAATCTTTGGTATGCGTTTGCTCAAGCATTGCCCCTTCGATCTTAGTTTGTACACACTGGTTTGCATTTTTACCAGTAAGTGTCTCTTCAAACTCCTTTATATTGTCCACTCCACGGGATTTTGTATGGGCTTAGTAGCGACAGCTTTTGGAGAAGTGGGATGGTATCGCCTCATAATAACTCCTCTATGACTGGTAATATTAGAAACGTGATGGTTGCTTTTAGGACAGTGTCGACGCAGCAAGACTCTTGTTTACAAAGAAGGTCTCTTTACGCCAATATGCGTTGCCTAGGGTAGACTGGTGAACAGGCGCCATTGTTTCAGACTTATTTAATTCAATTTTGGATGTTGCAAACTTGATTTGGTTTGGTCGCTTTGGTTTTGAGTGTCTTATATTTTAGAATCGACAACAATACCCACATAGAACTTCTCAGGTACCACTGGATTTGCTAGAGGTGATTTAAGAGGGAGAGATAATGCTTTCAAAAAGTGGTCTGTCTTTATTCTTTGACTAGTAACGTAATAGCCTATGTCCTTTACGCCCGAGATAAGAGCAATCAGCCATCTGGACATCCAGTCAGGCCGAACGTGTAACCCACTACTGGGAGGGCTTTGGAGCCCACTCTGTGCAGCGAAGTAGCCGCATCATAAAGACGAAACCATGGTCTTTAAAATTGGCTTGGTTTATTTGTCATGATTAGCATTATTCTGCATGAAGTGTCAGCCTATGTTAACAACAAATTAAAAAGGGGATATCACGCGTCATTATCTCTTTGTGGATATAATTAAAGATAAGGAGGAATACTGACAGAGATTACTGACTGTGGATGAGGCGATCATAACGTGGTAGACAGCTGAGCCACGCGAGAAACAGTGGAGGCCTTTGTGTAAGCCAGTGCGGACAAATCCGCATTATCTCTACAGGTGAAATTGATGGAACCCAATGGTCGAAGAGCAGTGATGAAACAGCAGTGCTTTGCTACAACATCAGTGCTAGAAGAAGCTGGGACCACTTTTGATCATGTTGTGAAAGCCACCCTGTTCCTTTCACCCGGTGAGGGGATTGCCGCTTTTAGTGAGTTTTATCAACCCTCTCCAAGTTATTTCCGGATCGATTTACTGTAGAGGTTGCTCACTTACCATCGAAAGAATGCAAGATTGAGTTGAAGTCAGTTGAAACTCACTCGACAATCTCATCTAGTAGAAGGAGGACGATGCTGAGAAAACAAATTCAGTTTGCAGGATCATCGCAGGCATGAGTGGTGCTGAAGAAAAGCAGTTGCCATTCAATCTTTTGAGGATTTGGGGATGTAGTCTTTGATCGATAATATCCCGCCAAACCTGTTGCACCAAAATTTTCAGTTACTAGAAACGGCAAAGATGATTGATAAACTTTGCGCTGAGTCGTAGATATGCGTAGCCGTTCCTTTTTGCAGTAGAGATTCAAAATGTTTTTGGATCAGGCGCTGAGAAATAATGAGAAGAAATTGACTTTGGAGATTCTCTTTTGGATCGCGAGCAGATAAAGAGATTGGTGGCGCGCTCACAAAGAAAACTCGTAGCAGCGTCCCCGGCGGCCAGATGCAGTCGCATTTAGATGGTATTAAGCTAAGAGCGCAGAGCTGCTTTGCGCCACTAAAAATTCTAAGCAAAATGGCTGTAGATACCACAGGAATGAACACCATCTGGGAACTTCGCAAGACGATCCGCAGATCAATTTTCTGATCAGCATGACCAGCAATCATTTCGAGATTGAAGCGATGAGCTAGTTTTCAAAATATGCTTGCCACTAGATGCCGATCTTGTGATGTACGCGATACCAAATCCATTATTATCGCAGACAGAACTGAGGAAATCAAACCGGCCTCTTGATCAGCCTGTGTTTGACTCACATGTCATGAATCATCCTGAATCAGAAGAATTTTATCAACACTTACTAAGGTGATTGAGCCCACTGATGCCGGGCCTTACCAAAAGGAAGGTGCAACCCAGTTTTAACGATCGCAGTAGCCAGTTATACAGGGTAGATAGCGACATCAGCGTTACTTTCGCCAAACGTTTGTCAGATGATTTGTCCAAGAATTGGTTGGTTAATAATAGTCGATGAGATAAAGACCAGAAAAGGGAGACGGTAAAATCGTTCATGAGAAAGCCTAAAATAGCTGCTATCGGTGGTGGGACAGGAATTTCTGTCATTTCTGGATAGTTTAGCAAAAAGATGTTGATATTTCAGCAATCGTAACGGTTGCTGATGATGGAGGTAGTTCAGGTGAAGTGCGATATGCAACTAACACCTCCGGGTGATCTTCGAAATGTCCTTGCTGCCTTATCTGATATGCAAAAGCTTTTATGAACGAGGTTTTTCATGTATCGTTTTGCAGACGAAGATGGTCCCTTGGCAGTCATCCTCTGGAATCTCATTATTGCAGGAATTTCAAATGCAGGGGTTCGACTCCATCACGCATGCAGATTTCGACAAAATTTTTCCACACTAACTGGAAAAGAATTTATCCATCTAACGATCGTCCATTGACCCTCCATGCTGCTTTTTACAGATGGTGCTGAGTGATTGGTGAGAGTCACATTGCAGGTACAAAGGAATGATTGGACCATGTTTATGTCTAGGTACCTGATGATCAGAGAAACCCAAGCTAGCCGTAAGGTTGTTCAGACAATCTTGGATAGCGACATGGTGGTAATGCCGGTCCCGGATCTTTGTTTACCTCTATTTTACCAAACCGGTTATTGAGGAAATTGGGCAGGCCCTTCTTGAGACAGAAGCGCAAATTGCTTACGTCTGCAATATCATGACTCAAAGCGGGAGAAACAGAGCATTTTTACTGATGCTAATCACGTGGAAGTTTTACACCGCCATCTGAGGAGGGCTTTATCGATACGGTACTCGTTAATATTGAAAATGTTCCTCACAATATATGAATAGCAATCAATTTGACGAATATTTAGTACAGGTTGAACATGACTTTAAAAGGTCTTCAAGCACAAGTTCCACGAGTTATTTCTTCAATTTTCTACGTTTCGGGAAAATGGCGGGAGCTTCCATGACGGTAATCTAGTAGTTGATGAATTGATGAGACATGCAGGTACGAAAAATGAGCTTCACAGTAAAGTAAAAAGAACTGCTAGGACTCGATATAAAACCGAGAATGAACTAGCAGCAATAATGAAAATGTCTGAGAATCTAGGGATTTCTGCTCAAGGATTAACTTTGTCCATCACTACCGAGAATGCTAAGATTGCCCGTCATATTTACGAGTTATTACTAACTTTTATGAGGTCAAGTCTGCACATCCGCCACCACCAAGAAGACTAATTTACAGAAAAACCGGTATGTTGTTTTTAGATGAGAAGGTGAAAAATATTTTGTCTGACTTGCATTTGGCAGACTCATGGAATTCAAGAAGGGATCGATGATGCGATTCTGGCAGATGACGAGAGCAGAAGAGAATACCTACGTGGTGCTTTTTGTCGCTATAGCGGTATCGTGATCCTGAATCTGGGAAATACCAGCTTGAAATCGTGTCAGTCTATTTGGACCATGCTCAAGGTTTAGCCAGCTTTAATGCAACGATTTTTATTAGATGCAAAAAGTAATAGAGCGTAAAAAGGGCTCAGTGACCTACCTTCAAAGGAGCTGAGGATATCATGGACTTTTGATTGTGATTGGTGCCATGGGAGCTATGACGGATTTTGAAGCTGTAAAAATTTACGAGAGACTCGAAATGACCCTTAATCGAGCAAATACTGCCGAGACAGCTATCATAGCTCGCACGGTGACTGCTCAGCATGAAGACCATCAATAACATTGTGAAAATATAGAAACGATTGGTTTAGAGAATTTTACCTGTTGATTTGCAAAGAAGTAGCCCACCTCGTATCAACCATCCTGATTATTCAATTCAGCAGTTGGCAGATAATCTTAGTGATCCCTTGACTAAGAGCGGTGTGAATCGTCGTCTGAGATCAATAAAAATTGCTGATGATTTATAGCGGATTGGAAACGACTTTTCTGATTTCTTAGTAATCATTTGACGATTTGTTATGATTCCGTATAGCAATGTCACCTTTTGTTACAAATGTAATAAGGAATTGAGGGTACAATAGACGTATTATGATACAGGTAGAGATCTATCTATTTCTCCTGTAAACTGAAAAGGAATGAAATGATAATAAAACGTAGTGTATTAGCTCTTTTTGTTTTTCGTGATTGGTTTTAATCATTTTTCTATAGCACCATCATCCATTTCAACCTTCAGAAATATTAAAAATGTAAGGAAAGCAACTACTAAGTTTGAAGCTAGCGATGGAGTCAGGTTTGCAAAGACCAACGCCTTAGGAAACAATGGTCTTAATACCAGAGCTTACGATTGAGGCATAAACGAGACAGATCAAACGCTGAAGTCTTTCGTGTCCGAAAAATCAAGAACAAAACCGTGACAGAAAGGGTGCTCTATGGTTTAGAAGAAGGATTAAACTGGAGACTGGTGCCTGCTCGCGCTGGTTTTAGGTATAGGTGATACTAAGTTAGACTTTACGTTTTTACAGCGCTGATAACGTGTGCGCTGCGCTTTGATATTGCTGAAAGTGCTCGTTCAGGGAGTCTCCCAGTGCCCAAAATCAATAGCCGGCATCTACAGCTACGGAGAAACCTTCAAAGACACAATCGTTACCCATCTAGCAGTAGAGCAACAGACTATTTTAGTCGCTTTGCGCAAATCCCAGTTTAAAAATTACAGACTCACTGAGGCAGAATAATAGCATGACAGTTAAACTCAATGATGAGTGTCACAGGTCTTTTGGTCAATAATCAGCTACTACCGTTACAAGAAAGCATGCCTATCTTTCTTTGCATGATACAGAGAGGAAGTGGGACAGAAATCAGTAATTCGTTGGAATTCGATTTTCAGTCGTCACCTTCCGCCAGAGCCGAGTGAGGGCTGGTGGCTGATGAAATCCAGCGTGGTAGAGCCCACTCAACCACTGCGTCTTGACTCGACAATCCAAAGACGAAATGAGAGGCTAGGACTTTTGTCCCAGCCTCTTTGTTGACAACTTGTGATCATATCCTTTGTCACATTAAAAGGAGGGACAATAAAAAGTCGCAGTCCATTGTCTGCTGAGAATTGTGGTTAAAAGAAGGTTAAGCAAAGAAAGTACACTTTGGGCGTCGATGATTCGATGTTAATAACGTCTCCTTTTACAATTTTCGTGATATAAATAAACGAGAATGGTTAGAGATCAAAAATATTTACATCATGAGGGCAAGAAATGTTGTCTGAATTTTGTGCTGAATGTGACCTTGTAACTGAAAAGCTATGCGCAGCAGGTGCTCGTCGCACTTTGGAATTGTGCTGGATGACTCTGACAGTTGGCGGAACGACACCCAGCTAGCGTATGCGGTTATTCAAGTCGCAGCTGAACTGGCCAAGTCACGTGACACCGACTGTTATGATCACGATTCGACCACGAGGCGGAGACTGCGAGTATAGTGATCTTGAAGTGTCAGATTGTGCCGGAAGATCTCAGCTCGTGAAGAGCTGGAAGTCGAAGGTCTTGTCTGCGGTTTGCTGACCAAGGAGAAATGAGCTCAGACAAAAGCAGAGCCTAGAACGTTTCAGAAAGCTAGGCTGCATCGCAGGACTGAAGTAGAAGTCTTCTCTCACACATGGCTGGATGCCATTCCAAAAGATGATGTTCGCACTTGTAGCTGACTAGGATTGGCTGGCTGAGCATGGTCGTTAAGCGGATTTTTGACGCATGGAGATCTGCTTCGTCGGACGAGTTCAGAGACATTTTGGATGGTTGAAAGAACTGGTGGACTACGCTGGTGATCGAATTGAAATCTACCAGTGTGGCGGGGTACAACAAAAAATCGCAATGAATTGTAGAAAAAGCTGGGTGTTAGTCAGCTCCATGGTACAAAAGTTGTATTTTTAGGAGACAGGAGAGGCACAGAGTGCTCCTTTCCTTTTTATGAGGGATGTTTGAATTATTTGAAAAATATAGCAAATACAGAGATTAGTAAAATATGGTTTTTCAAGAGGAAAGCTCATATGTTCTTTCGACAGATTCTATCTGGAGAATTTCGGATGGATATCAGTGTACAGCACTCAAACCTGACTTTCATCTATATGATCTTGAAACAGGAGACGAATATAGGCAGAGTACATATGGAAAGTATGACAGGAGATTTCGTGCGAATGGTCCGTGAAGCTTCATCGAAATTTTATTGAATATTCGGCGTCATTGTTTTGACCAAGTTGGCTTTCTATACGAGCAGAGCCAACGTCGGTGACATATGTGCGGATACCTATAAAGGAAGTTTGGAGTATCTATGGGGCTGACATTCTAGAAAGAGCTCTACATGGCTGCTGTTTTTCGACATGAGTGGTAGTAAGAAATGGTGATGGACATTTATGACGACGGTATTGGTCGAAATTTTGATAATAAACGCGAAGGAAAGATAGAAGTTCTTAATGTAAAAGAGCAATGATGTGCCTAAATTGACTCAACAAAAGGGGATCTACCACCTTTCATATGAATAAAAATATTACTAAGTTTACGCTGGATGATACTTTGACGACAGATCAAGAGCTATTTCTCTTTTTGGATACGAGTTTTCAGTTGACAAAGAAAAATAAATGATTGAGTGATTTTCAGTCTTTTTCTGTTAAACATGACGAAATAGTGTATAATGTTAATATTTGAATTTTGGAAAGAAGAAAGAAAGTTTTATGAGGTTATTAAGACAGCTACTCTGGTTTTTAAATTAGAAAAATGGCCTATATCATTGGTATAGTAGCTTTATCTTTAGTCCAGCCTGTTAAATTTTGCTACCTCCACGTATAATTGGACAAGTCATCGATCGGATTGCTGGCCGAAAAATTAAGCAATTTCAGAGTTAGCATACCAGCTTTTAATTTAGTGTTATCGCTTTTGCTATATGTCTCTACGCTTTTGTTTAAACAAATATATCTTGGGGACAGCCCATCGTTTAGGGAAGTATATTGCGTTATCGCTTGTTTGAGCATTTTACTCGCATGTCACCTTCTTTTTACCAGACTTATCGAACGGGTGATCTGATGGCTCACGCAACAAATGATATTAATGCGGTTGTAGGTGTGGCTGGTGGTGGTGTCATGTCTTCAGCAGTTGATGCCTCTAGTACAGCTTTTGTAACCATGGTGACCATGTTTTTATCCTAGACAGCGTCTGACTTTGATTGCTATTGTGCCTCTACCGTTCTAGTGGCTTGGGGAACGAGTTTGATCGTCGTCATCAGAAACTTCAAAGTGCCTAAAGAAGCTTTTTCTGACTTAAATAATAAAGTACAGGAAAGCGTATCAGGAATTAAAGTCACAAAATCTTTTGGCTATCAAGATGCTGAAACAGATTCTTTTCGGGCAATCAATCAGGATGTATTTGAAAAAAATCTTATTGCAGCTAAATATAATGCTCTTGACCCGATGGTCCTCACTCGTCTATCCTACAGCACAACCTTGATTTTTGGTGGTATTTTCATTGGCCAATGTAGAGTTTACAGTGGGGGAGCTTGGTGACTTTCATTACCTATTTGGACATAGTTGGTATTTGGCCTCTACAAAGCTGTGGCTACCTCTTTAATATTAGTCAGCGTGGTGCTGTTTCATACGATCGATGTTGAAAAACTTTGTCTCAAAGATGATGTGGAAGAGTCGGGCATCCGCTTCCACAAAATAGAAAACGGTCGTTTTTAGATTATGCCATTGAATACTTTTCATCGATACCAACTTTTAAGCAATATTTACTTCTCTTTGGGAGGAAGGACAAACCCTTGGAGTTAGTAGGAGTGACAGTGGTTCAGGAAAAACCACCTTGTTACGTCTTTTGTTACGAGCAGGATATTCAAAAAGGCTCAGTTCTAAACTCTAGAATATCAAACATTATCGGCTTAAGGATTTGCGTAGTTTGGATTGATATGTCCACGAGACCAGATGTTATTTGCGATGTCTATTCGAGATAATATTCGCTTTGGAAATCCGAGGTTATCAAGCGAAGCAGTTGTGGCTGTTACAAGTTGGTGGTATTTATGAAGATATTATGCAATGCCTGATGGCTTTGATACCTTTGATTGGAGAGCGTGGCGTCTCTCTATCTGGTGGATATAAAACAGCGCTTAGCTATGTCGCGCCCTGATCTTGAATCCCCGATATTTTTGATTTTGGATGACTCTTTGTCAGCTGTTGATGCTAAGACTGAGACATCTTATCTTGGAAAATCTTAAGCAAGAACGTTCTGGCAAAACCACAATGATTGGCTAGCGCACGTTTGTCTGCTGTTGTACATGCCGATTTAATTTTGGTATTAGAAAATGGCCGTATTAAAGAGCAAGGAACACATCAGGAACTCTTGGCTCAGAATGGATGGTATGCAACTACTTACCAAAATCAACAGTTAGCTGAAAGTTTAGAGAGAGATTTGGGATGAAAGAAACAATCACTTAATCGCCTGCTTTTCTTATATGATGCGCTATAAATGGATAACGTTGTTGGCTTTTGTTTTTGTATTTCTAACGACTTTAGTTACGACAGCTTTACGCTGTTTTAGCTAGAAGTTATATCTGACCGACGTACTAGTACTGGTCACGCTGAGCTGGCTTTTATCTGCTCGTGATTATTATGCCTTATTTTGTTGCGCGTGTTGTTATTGACATAGTAAATACCTTTGCAAAAGTAGCACATAGTGTTGTTCATCGATTTACGTCAAGAAGCATTTGCTAATATTCAAAAATTGAGAATGGCCTATTTTTGATCAAACACCAACTGGTGCAATCGTTTCTCGTTTGACCAACGACACATAAGCTGTATGAGATATGTTTTAGTAGTATTTTCTCTAGTTTTTAAGTTCGATATGATGGTTCTACTTTCACAGTCACCATGTTTACTTTTGAATTATAGCTGGCTGTCTTCATTCTCATGTTTTTACCTATTATGCTGGGAACAATCATGCTTTATCAAAAGATTATCGACTAATTTACTCAAACAGAAGTTAGAAAGTGAGCTGGTGATTTGAACGTCAAATTGTCTGAGTCGATTGAAGGCATGCGCATTATCCAGGGCGTTTAGTCAAGAAGAGAGATTGACAGACATTTGAATTAATCAGCAACATTTAGATTATACGAATCGCTATTTAGATGTTAACAGTCTTCTCTTTGCGTCCAGCTATGTCTCTTTTAAAATTCTGGCTTATGGAGTTATCTTGTCCTATTTTGGCTTGACTTCCGAGCAGGGGCTGGAATACAGCTGGGGTCATGTACGCTTTTATTCAGTATGTGCTAATCAGCTTTTAATCCCTTGATTGGAGGTCACGCAAAATTACTCTGTTCTTCAAACCTCTATGGTAGCAGCAGAGCAGTGTTTGCAGTCATTGATCAAAAGTTTATGAGCCCGAGCAGAGGCACACCCCTACAAAATCAGGAATGATTGAATTTAAACACGTCTCGCTTTTCTATGATGGGAAGAGATCTTAAAAGATATTTCCTTTTTCAAGTTAATCAAGGGAAACAATTGCCTTTTGTTGGAGCAACTGGATCCCGGAAATCTTTCTATCATTAATTTATTCTTGAAGATTTTATGAGTTTGATAGAGGAAAGTGCTGATGATGGTCGATGGTATTAAAGTACAATCAAGCGGAGTTACAGTCGCAATATTGGGTCTAGTGTTGCAAGAGCCTTTCTTTATACACGGGACGATTGCTTCTAATATTCAGATGTATCAAGAGAGATTTGACACACAGATGATATAGAAGAAGCGAGCTAAATTTGTGGATGCTCATGACTTTATTTCGTCAGCTTCCACTAGGTTTAGCATGCACCAGTAACAGAGGAGGCATCCTTTTCTAGTGGACAACGTCAGCTCATTGCTTTGCTAGAACAGTAGCAACTAAACTAAAATTTTAATCATGGACGAGGCTACTGCTAATATTGATCTCTGAAACAGAAGAGTGATCCAAGCATCCCTGAGATGCGTCACGGACAGTACTATTGCGATTGCTCATCGTTTGTCAACCATTCAAGATGCAGATTGTATTTATGTTTTGGAGAAGGGACGAATCATCGAATCTGCAGTCATGATGAGTTTGACTAGCTCAAAATGGGATCTAGTAAAAATGCTACCAACTACAAGTGGTATGATGGAAAAAGCTTAGGAAGATATGGTTTCCTAAGCTTTTTAAAAATAATCTTTTAATTTCTCGATATTTGATTCTAAATCGTCGTATTTGATTTTTGGTATACTGGTAAGGACAAGTGTTTATGTATGCAGATTCAAAAAGTCCAAGGGTGTGCTGTGTTTAAGGAGCCAATAGATTTGGATTTTGTATATCAAATAAAACTCCATCTGCTGTCAGTTGGTGGCTGAAAATCAAGCTCAGCTTTTTAACAACAGTTGGGCTTTTTCTTTTCTACTCTTTAAGGCGCGTAGCAGTGCAAGTTTGTTTTCTGAAAACATCTGATTGTCGATATAGAGGGAAAATTAGCTTTTTGCATGATGAGATTGCTATCATAATCAAGTATGTTTTTATAAACAATAAAATTCTCTCTGATGCTGAGGGCAATAAGCAGGCTGTGATCCGGAGAGCAGAAAAGAGACTAGTGGAAAAGGCTCTGATATAAATGACCGAGTCCGTGTCGTCCAGATAATGAAAACTTAATTCCTGCTTACTATCCAAGTCAGCTAGGTAGTCATCTTCAATGATAAAGACATGGTATAATTTTGCAAGACGTAGTATTTCTTCTTTTTCTATGCGACCTGTAAGTATGCTGAAGTGGATAATGAAAGCGAGATGGTATAGAAAAATTTGATGTCTCCAGACTTGAAGATTTGCTCTAATTCTTGCAAGTTGATACCTTGAGGATTTCTCGTGATAGTTTTATAAGGCAAATTTTGTGATCGTACCAAGTCATTCATACGGTGATATGTTGGTTGTTCGATCAAAATTGTCTTTTTATGATTGGGAAAGTCTATTTGAGACAGGATGTAGAGAGCTTGCTGGGTACCAGACGTCAGTACAATATCTTCTAAAGCTGGGTATATGGCTGAATCCAATAGGAGCTTTTTGACGGACTGTCTTAGCTCAGGAAGTCCTTCTTGTTGTGAATAGTAGTTGAACAGATAGTTTTCTCTTCCTATTAGAGTTTCGTTGACACAAAGTCGAAAATCTTCATAAGCTTAGTGGCGATCATCTGTTAAAAGGGTTCTAAATCACTGTTATCAGTCTTAGCCTGCTCTAATACATAATATAGCCACTTTTAGGAACAGCATAAATATACTTTTGATGGCGTAATTCTAATGAGCTTTTTGAACAGTATCTTTTATTACATTGATAACTGAGCGAGCTTGCAGAACAGAAGGATTTTTATCACTTTTTGAGCTCTCCTAGTTCGATTTGTCTTGTTAAACGATTGATGATTTTGTTGATATTTTGTCTTTTTCATTTAGCTGTCCCGCTACAGTTTTTGTTTTATGTATTGTAACTTATTTCTATGTAATTTACAATAGTAAGCATAAGATTGGCATGCAAGAAAAAGAGAGAAGGGACAAAAGCACGACAGCGAATCATATTGGCTAGTGATATTTCTGGTTTAGGAAGGTCGCTGTGACGGCTGCTTTACCATTATTTGCCATTTGTCAGTTAAGTAGCAGTTTACCGGACCGTTTTACTTTCCTCACATACTGGTGGCTTTTCTGGATGTCTTTATTGAGGATTCACACCTCTGGTATGCAGGCTTTTTAAAAGCAATGGCAGAGTTTGAATATCCAGTTTTCTGGCTTAGTGACTGGGTATCTCAAGTCAAGTCAGCAAATTGCTTCTCTAATGAAGTTTAAAGAAAAAGAGGAGATACCACTCATTGTTGATCCTATTATGGGAGATAATGGTAAGCTTTATCAAGGTTTTGATACATGCTTATGTCGACAGCATGCGTTCTCTCTGTCAGAAAGCTGATTTGATTTTACCTAATCTGACAGAAGCCTGTTTAGCTAGCAGAAGTACCTTATGAGATAAAGCATCTGACGGAGGAATTCTCTACAAACTCCTTGCTCAACGTCTAGCAACTGTAGTAGGGACAAGACGGATCGTATTGACAGGATTGCCACTGAGCGATGATCAAATCGGTATTGCCTATTTTGACAAAGAAGAAGGTTTTCAACTTTTCAGTGGAAAAAGATTTTCACAACAGTTCTTTGGGACGGAGATATGCTGACTGCTTTACTATCGTCAGCCTGTTGCAAAGTTGGACCTAGTGATACCGATGTCTATGAGCTTTATCGAAAAATGCCTTGAAACGACGTTGGAGAAGTCAGGAAGATATTCGATATGGTGTCTTCTACCAGCCACACTTAGGAGATTTGTTACAGAATTTTAATCAATTATTGGGTTTCTAATGAAAAATGATACATTTACTATTCGTGAATTACTTGAGATGAGTTTATTCTCTGCTCTAATTGTACTGAGTGTTCAGTTCTTTAGAATCCAGATTGGACCACAATTTATCCATTTTGGGTAATGCTCTTGTTGTGGTTGCTCCCTTACTTTATGGAACAAGGAAAGCGCCTTTTGAATTGCGACAGATTGGCTGGGATGTCTTTGATTTTCTTTAAATGGTTATTCTTCAGTAGTATGGATTACGATCTTAGAATCTCTCGTTGTGTTCTAATGATTCATTTGGTTTTATGAGAAGTTGCTGAAAGAAAATGATAAAATAAACAACCTGATCATAGTTGCGGTGGTAGCAGCTGTGACGAAAATTATTTTAAATCTATTTAAGTATACCTTGATTGGAATGTCTGGAAATGTTACTATGAATGCAGCACTTTCTTTAGCATTAAGTAAGATTATAGGAACTTTTGGTTCTAGTCTTGCGACTATCATTGCTGTTCCAATCCTTTATCCTCTTTTTAAGAAGGTAACAGTAAACCTTAGAAAATAAACAAAAACGCAGAATACTTTCAAATAGTTTCTGCGTTTTTATATCATATAAACATTTACTCGATTTCATACCCCATGAGTAACCCGCCTTCTTCAGCATAGAAGCTACATAGGCCGGATGTGGGAATGATTGTAATGGAGGCTTTAGGATATTTTTCTTTGACAAGTTCGGAAAAATTGCTGACAAAATTTCGTGTTGTTGCAGTGAGCGATGATGATTTTCTGCCACCAGCATATCCAGCTTTTTAGTAATTCTTCAAAGGCAGCTGTTAAAGATTTTTATGTCCACGTGCTTTTTGCAAGAGTTCTAAGGTGCCTTAGTGAGCTAACTTCTCCTACCACTACGGATATTGAGAAAGTCCGACGACTGTTCAAGAAGCTTGCTCAAGCGTCCATTTTTCACTGGGTTATCTACTTTAGATAGAGACAAAACAATTTGTTTTTCTTTGATAGTCAGTAATAGCTTGGACTACTTCCTCGAAGGATAAACCTTGCCCAATAAGATGATTTAGCTTGTGAACGATAAGATCAATTTCACCACCAGCGGACAAACTATCAATGACGCGAATGCTTGACATTTGGATGCTCTTCTTGATAAAAGTTTTTAGCTAGTTGAGCACTATTGTTGCTAGCTAGAGAGTGTACCTGTTATTGTCACGACAAAGATATTATCCGCACCAGCAAAAGATTTTAAATAATCATCTGGACTAGGACATGCAGATTTGGATGCGGTAGAAGTCACTACATTTTTCCATCATTTCGTCAATATCTAACTCAGCATCGTCAGTAAAAATTTCATTTCCTGCTTGGATGGTCAAGGGTACGCGTTCAAAATTTGTTGTGACTGCTAAAGTCTTTTATTTTTGAAAATCACAGCCTGAGTCACTCACAATTTTCCAAGTCATTCTTAAGTCCTCTTATTTCTAAAATTAACATTGACAAAAGATGGTGTCTTTTTACAATTATATCATGAGTTCTTTCCCAGAAAAGTTATTATCATCTGGTGAGACAAGAAAAGAAGAAAAATGTTATGTCTGAACGAAAAATGTCGTCAAGATCTCTTGAAAATCTGACAATTTCAAATCAAGAGTCCAATCGTCTCACTAGAGAGGCGCTTGAGATCTCCTTGATGCAATTACTTGAGAGAGAATTAGCCAAGATTACTATTTCAGAGTTAGTCCATCGTGCTGGCGTTTCAAGAGCTGCTTTTTATCAAATTATAGCTCTAAAGAGCAAATGTTAGAGGAAATTTTTGGTAAAACTGTTCAAAAATTATGGACAAGCTAGGACAGTTTAATTTAAGAACAGAACTGTATCAAGTCTGGATAATCCTTTTTCAAAGGCTAAAGGAAGCGCGATTAATTAGCTTGGCGGTGGACTGCAATCTTGAAAAATACTTAACTCAGCAGTGTTTAATTTTTGAGAAAAACGTCAACAATCAAGAGAGGCATCTTCTTACATCCATTCTTTTTGGAGTTCAGCCTTGGTATCTGTTCTTTCGAAAGTGGATTAAGAGATGGAATGCAGGTGCCTGCTAGAAAGATTGCTTCTGGAAAGCTACCACTGATGATTCAAGGAAAAAGTAAAGAAAAGAGAAAATAATGAAACAAAAACAACTAGCATGGGATGAATATTTTGCTGCATCAGGCGCTTTTGATTTGCGAACCGTTCTACATGTAAACGAGCGAGTAGGAGGCTGTGTTGGTTCAAGGGAACAAGGTCATTTCAACGGGTTATAATGGTTCTGTATCTGGAACGGAACACTGCATCAGACCATGATTGTCTAGTTATTGATGGTCATTGTGTACAGACTGCCATGCTGAGGTAAATGCTATTTTGCAAGGAGCTGAGAGAAGGGATTCAAAAGGATTTTTACAGCCTATGTAACGCATTTTCCTTGTCTGAATTGTATCAAGCAACTTCTTCAAGTCGGCTGCAAGCGCGTGGTATATATCAATGAGTACCGTATGGATGAGTTATGCTCGCTATCTTTATAAGGAAAAAGAGGTCAAGCTGTTTCATTCTACCAATTGAGAGTGAAAAGCTGCTATTGTTGAAACTGATTTAATTTAAAATAAATCTTCTATTGCTATAGTCACAGACTATAGCTTTTCTATCAAAAATAATCGTAATTATTGAATAAAAAAGTGATGTAATGGAGCGTTGTATAGTCCCGATAAGATGGTAGAAACTTCTATCAATGCTTTGAAACTCGAAAACAATGACGGCTCCAAAAGTCGCTTCGTCATTCTACAGATGCCACAATGCTGCGATCACCTGTAACTCTTACTAGCTAACAGAACTAAAAAGAATCGTTTTTAGTTCTGTGAGCTAGTAACTGAACAATAGAAACACCTATCAGTGCTTTGTAACTCTATAACAATATAAGGGGACATTTCGTATGTGAACGTAAACTTTTCACGTCTGGAGTCTGTGTCGGAGGGACATCCAGATAAGATTGCAGACCAAATTTCCGATGCTATTTTTGGATGCTGTCTTGAGTCAGGATCCGAGATGCCCATGTGGCTGCTGAACACAGCCGTTTATACGGGCTCAGTTCATATTTTGGTGAAATTTCAACCACAGCTTATGTAGACAGTAATCGTGTGGTTCGTGATACCATTGCAGAGATTGGCTATACCAATGCAGAGTATGGATTTTTCAGCAGAGACGATCGGGTGTGCATCCGTCTTTGGTGGAGCAGTCGTCAGATCATCGCTCAGAGCGTCAATGAAGCTTTAGGGGTTCGTGGGAATACAGACCAAGATCCATTGGACTTAATTGAGTGCTGGCGACCAAGGGCTTATGTTTGGCTTTGCGGTGGATGAAACGCCGAGAACTTATGCCGCTTCCTATCTCGACTCAGTCACAAGCTAGTTCGTCGATTGGCGGAACTGCGCAAATCAGTAGAGATCAGCCTATCTGCGTCAGATGCTGAGTCACTAGTGACCAGTTGAGTACGATGAAAATGACCGTCCGGTACGCGTGGATCTGATCGTTAGTTTCGACCCAGCATGATCCAGAGATTAACTGAACAAGAGCTCCATCATGATGTGATTGAAGCAGGGTTATCAAAGCAGGTTATCCCAGCTCAATACTTGGATGAACAAACAAAAATTTCTTCATCAATCCAACCAGCCGCTTTGTAATTGGCGGGCCTCGAGAGACTCTGGCTTGACTGGCCGCTAAGATTATTGTGGATCTTACGGCGGTATATGCTCGTCATGGTGGCGAGCCTTCTCGGTGAGGATGCAACCAAGGTCGATCGTTCAGCTTCACTACGCCGCTCGCTTCATCGCTAAAACATCGTGGCGGCGACTGGCAAAGAAGCGGAAGTTCAGTTAGCCTATGCCATTGGTGTGGCGCAGCCGGTTTCTGTACGCATCGATACTTTTTGGAACTGGTATTGTTGCAGAAAGCAAATTGCGGGAAGCGGTTCGTCGAGTTTGATCTGCGTCAGCGGCATTATCATTCAAATGCTGGATCTGAAACGCAATCTATCGTCAGACGGCGGAGCTTATGGCCACATGGGTGGGACAGACATTGACCTGCCTCGAAAGAACCGATAAAGTTCAAGCCTTGAAGAGGGTATCTAGCTTAGTGGGTGAGGCGATTAGATGATTCGCGGTCTAAAAGAAAAGGAATATAACCTTCTGAAAGAGTTTCTTTATCAAGTATTTATATTCCAGAAGGATTCTCTCCACTTGAAAAAGTATTTTTGCAAGATCTTACGACCTACAAATGTATGTGAAAAGAATTTTCGGTTAGAGGACGGCAATTTTTGCTCTTCGCGATGCAGAAAAATGGGCAGATTGTTGGAATTGTCTGGGTCAGACTCATGAAAGATTACCAGGCTATTATAATGACCGGACTCCTTCTTTATCTATATATCCTTGTTTCCTGAATTTAGAGCCAAAGGTTTGGGACAGCAACTAATGGTCTGCAATACAGCTTGCTAAATCTAAAGATTATCCTGAGTGTCTCTCTCTGTTTCCAAAAGAAAACCTGCTGTTCGTTTTATAGGAGACTTGGATTTGTTTATGAATTGAAGATAAGCAGAGATGATTTTTAATGGTGTCACTTTCTAGAAAAGGAGATCGTGAAACTAGAATGATTAATTTATATTTTGTAGCCCTTTTGAATGAAAGAGACAGATAACGGCTAAAGGGGTGCTGAACGTTTTGAAATATCTACCCGCACTGTATATCGAGATATGGATACGCTCAGCTTAGCTGGAATCCCTATCTACTCTGAACGTGGGGACAAGGGTGGCTTTTATATACCAGATGACTACAAGATGGACAGCAGCTTCTTTACAGAAGAAGAAAAGCAGTTTATCATCAATATGAGTCAAAATGTTGTAAAATCGTTGGACATCCTAGTTTTGACAGTATTGATGCATAGCTCTATGTCTCAAGAAACTCGCAAGCATAGGGCAATCCATTTTATTTTGATCTCAGTTTCACTGGTCTCTTAATACAAATTATTTACTTGAAATGGAGCAGGCTATACAAACTGGGAAGAAAATTTCCTTTTCTTACTATTCTAAGAAACAAGATCGAAGTCAGCGAACAATTCTTCCTTATCGTCTGATTTTTAAACTAAATGCTTGGTATGTCATCGGACATTGCTTGGATAAGATTCAGATTTTTCGTTTTTCAAACTTAGCAGGATTCGAGATTTATGCAGCTAGTGGAAGGAAGCTGTCAAAGATAGAGATTACCTACCTTTATCTCAAGAAAAAGTTTAGAGCTTTTATTAAAATCCATCCAAGGATAAGTTGAGGGGCAGTAAAGAAAAATCAGGCTGATTTTCACAGAATCTGCTTCGAAGATCTATGACCAGTTTTCACAGAAGAAGAAATCGCTGTTGAGCAAACAAGGATAAAGGTACATGCTTTTCAGAGCATTGACACCGGCCTTTTCGAATTGATTTTAAGTTTTGCTCATCAAGTAAAGGTCATATCACCAAAAATCTTACAGGATAAATTAGTTGATACTCTTCAAAATCTTCAGCAATATGACAGACTAGTAGTCATATTGCTTTTTATATCAATCTTAAATGGCTTGAAAATCTCATTGTTTGAGTGCTTGCCTATGTATTTTGGAGGTTCCAAATGGATACAAAAACATTAGCAGAAAGCTATTTTTAATGCAGTCAATAAAGGAGGATGGGAAGATTTCGTAGCTGAACATTTTGATTATGGGATGTGTGATAGTCAGAAGATCAGACAAGGACGTGAAGTTTATCTACAAGGTGCTGGTCAATTCTATGCTTTAAGCCAGCATCTTGAAGTGAAGAAGTTGCTGGTAGAGGGAGAGAGCTAAACAGCTTTTAAATCGCTATCGCCTGCAGTCGCCAAACGGAAAAAGAACTAGAATTGGATGTCAGAATTTTTAAAATTTGACGAGATCAGACAAATTGATTGCATCCAACATTTACTTTGATACTCATCGTTTCCAAGAGTTTATGCAGAGAAATAATTCTCAAGTTTTATTTGACAAACGAAGAAATTTGTTTTATACTATTAAAAATTAAATATAACTTTAAACATGTTCCGTGAGACATGAAAGTGCTAAAATGAGACTAGCCGTAGCTATGCTCTAATTTTGCTGTAAACTTTTGGAGGTCGGAACATCATGTTTCGACCTTTTTAAGTATATTCAATTTAATAACTGAGCCTGAGAGCTACGATTAAGGAGAATTTTTATGTCAAAAGTGTCATTGGACACAAAAATAACCAGCGCTTTTAGCTGCCGCAATTGTTGCTTCTGGGACAGACGACTTAAATATTATGTTCCTTGCCTTTTCTATGTCCTCTATTATATCGGAGTTAGAGATTACAGGAACTCAAGGGATGGATTGCAACCATTACCAATCTGGGAATGTTGGTCAGTGGGTTGATTTTTGGCTTGTTAGCAGATCGCTACCATAAGTTTAAAAAGTGTTTAGAGTGGACAATTGTTATTTTTCACTAGCAACTGGTTTGATTTACTTTACAAAGATGTTCACTACCTGTATATCATGCGCTTCATTGCAGGTATGGGTGTTGGCGGAGAGTATGGTGTAGCGATTGCCATTATGGCCGGAATTGTGCCACCAGAGAGAATGGGACGTATTTCATCACTGAATGGTATTGCTGGACAAATAGGATCTATCCTTCAGCTCTCCTTGCTGGTTAGCTGCTTCCCGGCTCTTGGCTGGCGAGGTCTCTTCCTTTTTGGACTTGCTCCTATTGCTTTGGTAATCTGGATGGTTCTCTGCTATTGATGATGACAACATCCGAGATGATGGTGGTGCGAAGGTAGAAGAAGAAACAAGTCAACCAGTTAAAATCAGCCAACTATTCAAAACTCCAGCTTTAACAGCTCAAACATTGGCTCTTATGGTGATGACGACCGTACAGATTGCTGGTTGCTTTGGCATGATGAACTGGCTTCCAACAATCATTCAAACCAGCCTTCAAATTTCAGTCAAAGATTCATCCCTATGGATGGTTGCAACAATTCTAGGAATGTGTCTAGGAATGTTGACATTTGGACAAATTCTTGATAAATGGGGACCACGAATTGTTTATACAGGATTTCTTTTTAGCGTCATCCATCTGTGTTTATCTCTTTCAGTTTGCAAATTCCATGCCTACTATATGTTGATTGGTGCAGCTATCGTTGGATTCTTTTGTAAATGGTATGTTCGCTGGATATGGCGCGATGATTACAAGACTTTACCAGCACCAGATTCGTTCTACAGCAAATAACGTGATTTTAAATGTTGGTCGTGCAGTTGGAGGTTTCTCTTCTGTAATTATCGGAAAAATCCTAGATATTTCAGGCGTTTCAACAGTGATGATCTTCCTAGCTCTCTCTATCTAGTCAGCTCTTGCTTGCTCTCTGGACGATTGGAAATCTCAAAGCAAGTGTCTATCAGGATTTTAGGCAAGAGAGTTGCTACAGAGGGCATAATTTTGCTATAAAATAGATGAGATAAATAAAGAGTTTAAATACTCATTTACAGTAGATATTACAGCGATGCTGAATCCTGATGATTCAGCATCGCTTTTCTTCGAAAATAAAAGAAACCCTCTAGTTTGGGTAACAGAGAGTTTTTGTGCGATTTTACGTGTGCTATCGTTTGCGAGCAGCTTTTGCGGTTTTCTTCGATGAAAGCAGCTTTTTCTTCTTCAGGCTCGATGACTTTTTCTTAACCATATAAACTGCACCTGCTAAAGCAGCAACCGTTGCTGCCACACCTGTGAAACACCTTTCTTCCAAATCCTTTTGCCATGATTTTCTCTCCTTTTCGATTCAATTCATTATTTATGATATAATTAATAGTAACGAAAAATCAAAAATTTTTCAAGGAAAAAGATGAAAACCAAGATAATTGTGATAGTGGGGCCTACAGCAGTGGGAAAAACGGCTCTAAGTATTAGGGGTAGCCAAGCGCTTCCAATGGTCAGATCATCAGTGGTGACAGCTCAGCAGGTCTATCGTGGCTTAGATATTGGTGCAGCTAAGATTCTTCCTGAAGAGCAGGAAGGCATTCCCCATCATCTGTTGGATGTGCAGGAGGTTGGAGAAAAGCTACTCGGCCTATGAGTTTTTGTGACTGAGGCGGCTCAGGCTATTCTTGAGATTGCGGATCAAGGTCAGCTTCCATCATTTGCGGGGCACAGGGCTCTATATCCAGAGCTTGCTCGAGGGCTATCATCTGGGTAGCTCCGTCCTCACGAGGAGATTCTGGCCTATCGGGCGCAGCTGGACTAGTTGGTCAGATGAAGCTGTTTGGAAAATGAGCAGAGCTGGGTATCGAGATTCCCAGATAAATCGCCGTAGAGCTATGAGGAGCGCTGGAGATTGCTCAGTCTGGGTGGCTCGTTAGAAAACAATCAACCAGACTATGAAGCCCTGCTGGTTGTCTAGATGATGAGCGAGAGCGACTTTATAGAGCGAGATCAATCAGCGAGTTGATCTGATGATAGAAGATGGTCTCTTAGAAGAAGCCCGTTGGCTGTTTGAGAAAGCTCCGACCAGTCAAGCCAGCAAGGGTATTGGCTACAAGGAACTTTTCCCCTACTTTGAAGGTCAGGTGAGCCTTGAAGAGGCAGTGGACAAGCTCAAGCAGAATACCCGTCGTTTCGCCAGCTCTAGCTGACTTGGTTTCGCAACCGGATGTCTGTGACCTTTTTATCAGGTGGAAATCCAGACTATAAAAATCAGGTCATGGAGAGGACATCAGAAAGTTTTTGGGCAAGTAGCTGGTTGGTCGAGTCTTAGTAAGGATATGAGATGATAGAAACAGAGAAAAAAATAGAGCGTGTCTTTTTGGTCGGTGTGGAACTAGCAGACACGGAGAATTTTGACCTATCCATGGAGGAGCTGCAAAAGTCTAGCTAAGACGGCAGGGGGCTGAGGGTAGTCCGGATCTTACAGCCAGAAAGCGGGAAAAGTATGACAGCAAGACCTTTGTCGGTTCTGGCAAAGTTAGAAGAAATCCGACAGATGGTTGATGCCGAAGAGATTTCAACCGTCATTGTCAATAACCGCTTGACACCTCAGCCAGAATGTCAAATCTGAGAGGAAAGCTTGGGGGTCAAGGTCATTGACCGTATGCAGCTGATGTTTGGATATTTTTGCCATGAGCAGCTAGGAGTCATGAGGGCAAAGTTGCAGGTGCATCGGCCCAGCAAGTACCTGCTGCCTCGCTTGGTCGGCCAGGGGCATTATGCTCAGCCGTCAGGCTGGTGGAATCGGCTCCGCGGTCCTGGTGAAAGCCAGCTGGAGCTCAATCGACGCAGTGTCCGTAATCAGATTCATGATATTGAGCGCCAGCTCAAGGCAGATCGAGAAAAATCGAGCAACCGTTCGTGAAAACAGGCTGAGAGTCCAGTATTTTCAAAATCGGTCTCATCAGTTATACCAATGCTGGGCAAAGTCTACAATCATGAACTGCTTGACCAGCAAGAGCCAGTATGAGGCGGACGAGCTCTTTTTGCGACGCTAGATGCCACGACCAAGAACATCAACCTCAGTGGTCCAGCTCAATGTCACGCTGACGGACACGGTAGGCTTCATTCAGGATTTGCCGACGGAGCTGGTATCTAGCTTTAAAGTCCACTCTGGAAGAGAGTAAAAATGTTGATCTGCTGGTCCATGTTATCGATGCTAGCGACCCCCATCATGAGGAGCATGAAAAGACTGTCCTCGACATCATGAAAGAGCTGGACATGCTGGAAATTCCCCGTCTGACTCTTTATAACAAAGCGGACAAGGCGGAGCATTTCACTCCGACCCTGACTCCTTATTCTTTGATTTCGGCTAAGGCGGACAATAGCAGAGCTATTTTGCAGCAAGTCCTACTGGAGCGGATGAAAGAGATTTTCCTGCCTTTTACCATCAAAGTAGCGCCGGCTAAAGCCTACAAGATTTATGAGTTAGAGAAAGTCGCGATTATGGGAAATCGAGAATACATAGACGATGTCGAAACCATTTCAGGCTGGATTGCCGAGAAAAACAAATGGAAACTGGAAGAATTTTATGACTGATTATATTGACTTGGCCCTCAAATACGGCGGTTTTACTAGCCTAGATAGGGTATACTTGGAGCAAGTATTGGCTGGCTTTGACAGAAGAGCTGAAGCGTAGCTTCATCACACCGCCTCCTAGCGTTATCAACGCTTACTTTTTGCTGAGCTTTATCAGAAGAAAGAGTCCGGAAGCCGCGACAGCCTATTTTTCTAGAGATCAGCCAGGGCGCTGGACTTTGTGGAATGCGGAGCCTAGCTTTGTGAAAAAGCAAGCCTTTTGTCGGCAATCTTTCTGGCAAGTCCTATGGATTTTGCTACGAGGCGAGAAAAAGTCGGCTTGGTCTTCCCTGAAAAAGCCAGAGCCGGTAACAGCTGACTTGCTCTTTGAAATCGCTCAAGTCTTTCCACAGTACTTGGTCTACCAAGATGCTGGGAGAATAAAAATGGCACCCCTCAAGCTAGAGTCTCAAGTCGTGGACAGTCAGGCGCTGACTGGCCCTTGACCGATTGGCAGCAGCTGGAGGATGGAAGCCAGAGGGTTCTGGGCTACAATCAAGATGAAGTCAGTCAGCTGGCTCCAGTCCCTATGCTGGCAGGAAAATACTATCACTCGCAGAATCAGCTCTGCCATGATTTATATCATTTAGAAAGAATAACATGCAATTACAATTTTTGGAACAGGAGCCGGTCAGCCTTCAAAAGCTCGCAATGTATCCAGTCTCGTCCTCAAGCTTTTTGGAGGAAATCAATGAGAGTCTGGATGTTTGACTGCGGTGAAGGGTACCCAGCACCAGATTTTTGGAGACGACGAGTTAAACCGCGCAAAATCAGCAAGATTTTCATCACACATCTGCATGGAGATCATATTTTTGGCCTGCCGGGCTTTCTATCTAGTCGTTCTTTTCAGGCTAATGAAGAGCAGACGACATGAGACATCTATGGTCCCATAGGGCATTAAGAGCTTTGTTCTGTCAGCTTACGTGCTTCTGGCTCTCGATTACCTTATCGGATTGTTTTTCATGAGTTTGATGAAAAACAGTCTGGCAAGATTTTGGAAACGGACAAATTTACTGTTTATGCGGATAAGCTAGATCATACGATTTTTGTGTGGGCTATCGGGTGATGCAGAAAGATCTGGAAGGAACGCTGGATGCGGACAAGTTGCGGGCAGACAGGCGTTCCCTTTGGTCCCCTTTTTGGTAAAAGTCAAGAACGGTCAGGACATCGTTCTAGAAGATGGAACGAAAAATCATCGCAGCAGACTATATCTCAGCCCCTCGACCTGGAAAGACGATTTGCTATTTTGGGTGATACTCGAAAGACTGATTCTAGTGTTCACACGGCGGTAGCAGCTGATGTGCTGGTCCATGAAGCAACCTATGGCAAGGGAGACGAAAAAGCTTGCTCGAAATCATGGGCCACTCTACCAATATGCAAGCAGAAGTAGCTAAAGAAGCTGGGCGTCAAGTACCTCCTGCTCAATCATATCAGTGCCCGCTTTTTTATCAAAAAGATATTACGGTGATGCGTCAGGATGCACAACAATTTTTTTGAGAATGTCCGTGTAGTCAAAGGATTTGGAAGAAATTGACATATAATCTATTAAAATGATTATAAAGATTTGGAGAAAATACTATTAAGAAAAGGAAGTAGGGGCAGATATCCCTTCTGTATGTTATAATATTAGAAAGGAGAAAACATGCGTACGATAGTGATAACGAGGAGCTAGTGGCGGTCTTGCTCAAGAAATGGTTAAGCTCTTGCCTCATGACCAACTGATCTTAGTTGGACAGGTAAGGCTAAGCTAGAAAAACTATATGGACAAAAGAAAATCTTGATCTTTCTGGAGCTGGATATCACAGACAGTTCGGCTTTGGAAAGTTTTGCTGAACAGATTGACAGTCAATACGGCCGTGTTGATGTTCCTAGTCAATAATGCTGGTTATGGTATCTTTGAAAGAATTTGACAAAATCTCTTCTAGCGATATAGAGGCTATGTTTGAGGTCAATACTTTTGCTCTGATGAACCTGTCCCGTATCTTTGGAGCTCGCATGAAGAAGGCAGGTCAAGGACATATCGTTAATATCATCAGTATGGCCGGACTTATTGCTAGTAGCAAGTCTAGTCTATGCTCAGCAACTAAGTTTGCCGCTATTGGCTTTTCAAATGCTCTTCGACTAGAGCTCTTACCATTTGGGGTTTATGTGACGACAGTCAATCCTGGGCCTATCAAAACAGCTTTTTTCGATTATGCCGATCCTAGTGGTGCCTATGCTAAAAAGCAGTCGATAAGTACATACTAGAGCCTGACTTTGTAGCGAGAAAAATTGTCAGCTCCTTTGGTAAAAAGAAGCGGGAAATCAATTTGCCAGTTCTCCTAAACGATGGCTCATAAATTGTACACGCTATTTCCTAAGTCGCTGATTACATGGCATCTAAGATGTTTAATTATAAATAAATGACGTTGAGAACTAGTTAGAGAGGGGAAATGGGGATGGATTTACAAGCATACAAAAATCATTTAGAAGAGCCTTGGGGCAAGATTTACTATGATATTGTATTTAAACAATTAGAAAATCTTGATGGAAAGAGAATCATGATTTTGGAAGCGGATTTTGGGATTGTAGCTAATTTTTGGCTGATCAAGTTACGGCAGTTGAGCCAGATATGAAATGATGATTCATCGCAAGAGATCCAACCTTTATGAACAGCTTCAGGGGCTTAGATGTTTTTGGAAATATTTCCAGATGAGGAATTTGATGTTATTATATGCCATAATGTCTTGGAGTATGTTGAAGATGTAAAGCCATATTTAGAGGCTTTTTCTCGCTTATTAAAAACCTGGTGACTACTTATCTATTGTTAAGCATAATCATGTGGGGCGTATTTTACATACAGTGATTTTTGAAAATGATACTTATAAAGCGCAGAGCTTGCTGTTAGGAGAAAACTATAAAACTCATAGCATGGGGACAAGCTGTTTATTAAGAAATATCGGATGTCATGGATCCACTTGATTTTGAAGTAGAAGCTTTTCAAGGTATACGTATTTTCTATGGTTTGCAACCAAATGATGTAAAGACGGATCCTGGTTGGCGTGAAAAAATGCTTGCGATGGAATTGGCTGTTTGCGAACAATCACCCTATCGTGATATTGCAGCTTTTCAGCACTACTGGTTGAAAAAGAGATAATAGAATTACTAAATCACATACTTGCATATTGGGAGAAAGTAGATGTCGAAGAGAAAAATAAAGGAGCACGAACAGACTATCAATTATGCTATACTCAGTCTTTTTCAATATTTGGCATCTATCATGGTTATTCTTTCACATTGTCAGAGCTTTTGGAAATGAAGCTATGCACTTTATTCAGAAGAGTTTATTTGGTAGGATGGCCGTTCCATTCTTTCTGATTTCATCAGCTTTTTACTAAAAAGCAAACAGCTAAAAAGAAGGATATTGGGCAATATGTCAGGAGGATTTTAAAGCAGTATCTTTTTGGAGTTTGCTGTATCTTCCCTATGCCTTAACTTATTTTTGGTCGCTCCCTGTCAAAAATATTATGCTCCCTTAGCTATGAGTAGCTGGTTTCTTTATGTTGGTCTTTGCTATCAGCTGTGGTATATTCCAGCTTATTTACTTGGATTATGGATTGTTCATTTTCTATATAAAAATTGGATATTAAATGGACAGTGATTATCTTGTCTTTGCTTTATCTGATAGGTGCAGTAGAGACCTACTATGCTTACTTTGCAAACAGCTGGCTAACACATTTATACGATGGTTATGCTCGTCTTTTCTTTTCAACTCGAAATGGTTTATTCTATGCTCCTATCTTTATTCTAATGGGATATGTACTTTATGATTATTGGCAGTCTGATTTGTTGTAGAAATACCCTATTAGAAAGCTTTTGTTAGCAACGATATTGCTCGGCGTTGATGGATGGATTGTTTTTATCAATCAAGGGTAGATAAAAGAAATTTCTTTTTAGCATTGCTTCCATTTTCTATCTTTTTAGTGAATGCTGTTTTAAGGACTGAAGTCGGAAAGAAGTGGAATCTATACCATCTTAAAAAATTAAGTGTTCTCTATTTTTTCTTGCATCCAATCTTTATAGAAAGCTCCTTTTATCTTTTACAGGAAGCATCAATATCTAAAGAGGATAAGGGAAAGATTGTCTTTGTTATAACCTGATTCTAACTCAGCTGACTGCAGAAGGGATCTAATGATTCGTAAATCAATGTTTAGAGAAGCAAGCACATATCAGAGATAAATTAAAAAGGATAGCATTTTTCTAGAGGTGAATATGATTGAGACGTCTACAACAGCAGCTAGCTTTACCAATGAGCTGGAAAAACTGAAAGCCACTCATAGGACCAACAGAACCTTGGATAACTATCGTTTTGAAAATTCTGCCGAGCATAGTTGGCGCGCTCATGGCTCTAGTCTTTTCAGAATATATCCCCGAAGAAGTTAATCTGGAAAGGTCATGTCTATGTTACGGTGATTCATGATTTTGGGAGAAATATATGCTGGAGCGATACCTTTGTCTTTGACGATGTGGGCAAGCAGTGATTTCTTTACGATAGAGGGCTAGAGTCCTTGAAAATCGAGTTTGGACAGCTGCCGTCAGATCAGCAGGATTCCTTTTTAGGACTTTGGCGGAATTTGAAACCGGCATTAGCGTAGAGGCTAAATAGTGCTCGAGTACTGGATGCTCTGGTTCCTACTCAATCATGGAAGTCAGCTCAGCCCATGAGCAACCCTCACGGCCTGAGCCAAAGTCGCAGGTCATCGCTAAATCCTTTATCAAGAAATCTCAGAAAGTCTTTGGGCATTGGCTCAGGAAGTTATTGATAAAAGTGTTGCTAAAGGGACTTTACCTGGATGGAGATGAGGCTTGGGAACTTGCTCTGCAGATAGAAAGTTTGAGACTGGTTGAACCAGTCTTTTCATATTATAATATTCAGACAAGATTAACGGAGAAAGTGTTTCACTTATCATGATTAGCTCAAAAATATGACTGGCAGTTTGCCACTAATTTTACAGACGAAAATTTTTAAAAAGGCTAAAAAGCTGGATTAGAACCTGCCGCTGCCAGTCTTCTTTACCAAAGAGGTGTGCGGACTGAAGAAGCTTTGCGAGGAATTTTTGAGCCTAGTTTAGAACCGGCTTCACGACCCTTATGACCTGCATGATATGGAGCAGGCAGTGGAGCGCATTCGCGCAGCGATTGAGAATTACGAGCGGGTTCATGATCTATGGCGATTATGATGCTGATAGAGGATGACCTCAGCATCGATTGTCAAAGGAGCGGGCAGTTGGGGAGCTGAGTGTCAGGTTTATCTGCCCAATCGCTTTACAGGACGGCTATGGTCCTAATAGCTTGAGTGTTTACAAGTGTTTTGTTGAAAATCAAGGGAATATCGCTCATTATTACAGTAGATAATGGGTGGCGGGCTTTGAAGCTATCAGAGCTGGCCCAGTCTCTGGGCGTGAGATGTCATCGTGACGGATCACCACTCTATTCAGAGGAGTTGCCAAATGCCTATGCGATTGTCCATCCGGAACATAGCGGTGCGGATTATCCTTTCAAGCATCTAGCTGGCTGTGGGGTGGCTTTTAAGCTAGCAACAGCCTTACTAGAAGAAGTCCAAGTCGAACTTTTGGACTTAGTGGCCATTGGTACCATTTGCCGATATGGTCAGTCTGACAGAGGAAAATTGGTTTTGGTCAAATATGGCCTATCCGTCCTCAAAAATACCCAGCGAGCAGGGCTGCAGGAACTCTTTAAAATTGCTGGCATTCAAGCAGATGAGCTGGACGAAGAAACGGTTGGTTTCCAGCTTGCTCCCCGACTCAATGCTTTGGGACGGCTGGATGATCCCAATCCAGCAGTGGAGCTTTTGACAGGATTTGATGACGAGGAGCACATCGCACTTGCGCTCATGATCAACCAGAAAAATGACGAGCGCAAGAGGAAATTGTCCAACAACAGATTTATGAAGAGCGCAAACCATGCTGGACACTGAGAGACCAGTACAGGTGCTGGCCAAGGAAGGCTGGAATCCTGGTGTACTAGGAATTGTCGCTGGGCATTTGCTGGAAGAGCTGCACGGACCAGTTATAGTCCTCAATATTGAGGATGGTATTGCTAAGGGTAGCGCCCGCAGTATTGAAGCAGTCAATATTTTTGAGGCCTTGGACAGTCATCGAGACCTTTTTGTAGCCTTTGGTGGCCATGCTGGAGCAGCTGGAATGACTCTTGAAGCAGACAAGCTAGAGGAGTTGTCTGATATTTTGACAGCTTACATCTCAGACAATGATTTGGATTTGACTGGCAAAACAACTCTGTATTTAGATGAGGAGCTACACCTGCCAGAACTGACCTTGGATACACTCAAAAGTTTTGAGAGACTAGCTCCATTTGGAATGGACAATAAAAAGCCACTCTTCTATCTTAAGGACTTTTAAAGTGGATGGTGCTCGTACTATGGGTGCTGATGACATAGCACCTCAAACTAAAAATCTCCCAAGAGGATGCTCATTTTGAAGTAGTTGCTTTTTGGACAAGGGAAACCTCGCAACAGAGTTTGCCCAGACAAGAATCTGGAGCTAGCTGTCAGCCTCTCCGTCAATAAATGGAATGGACAGACTAGTCTTCAGCTCATGCTAGTAGATGCTCAGGTGGATGGATTCAACTCTTCAATATCCACAGCAAAAATGCAGCGCTACCTACGACAAGGTTCCAGTCTTGCACTTCACGGAAGAACTGCAGTTTGACAAATAGCAGAGCGTTGTGGTTTACGACTATACCTGATGATTTACAGGTCTTGAAGAAGATTCTTCAGACTCAGGATTTCGAAGCGATTTACTTTAAAAATGAAATTGCCAAACCTTACTATCTGACAGGTTGTGGCACTCGTGAGCAGTTTGCCAGACTCTACAAGACTATCTATCAGTTTCCTGGGTTTTGATGTTCGCTATAAACTCAAAAGAATTAGCTAGCCTATCTAAAATTGATCCGATTCTCTTGGTCAAAATGATTCAGATTTTGAAGGAGTTAGGTTTTTGTCAGCATAACTGAAGGTGTCATGAAGGTTAATAAAGAAGCTGAAAAGAAAGAAATTGATAGCAGTCTTATTTACCAAGACCTTAAGCGCATGGTTAAAGAGCAAGAGCTCATGGCTTTGGGCACTGTGCAGGAGATTTATGAATATTTAATGATAGTAGACTGAGTATCATAGAGGCAAATACATCAAGGAGAGACAAATGACTTGGACAGATGCAACAGCTATGGCTCAAGCAGTTGAGGCAAAAAGAAGTTTCACCCTTGGAGTTAGTAGAAGATGCGATTAAAAAGGATTGACGATACTCAATCAGTCTCAATGCTGTGGTCTACAAGCAATATGAAGAAGCAAGGGAAATAGCAAGCCAGACAAACTTTTGCAATAAGCCCTTTGCAGGTGTACCTATTTTGCTTAAGGATTTAGGTCAAGAGCAGATTGGCTCTCTCTCGACGGCTGGCTCTCCACTCTTTTGCCAACTACCGATCTCAGCAGACAGATCATTATGTAGCTGCCTTACAGAGAGTTAGGTTTTATCATTTTAGGCAGGACTAATACGCCGGAGTTTGGTTTTAAAAATATTAGTGACAGCAGTTTTTCATGGTTTAGTTCACTTACCTTTAGATCCCTTCACGTAATGCTGGGGGTTCTAGCGGTGGAGCTGCAGCTGCTGTGGCTTCTGGAATGGTTCCTATAGCAGCAGCAAGCGATGGAGGAGGCTCTATCCGAATCCCTGCCAGTTTTTAATGATCTTATCGGGCTCAAGCCTACTCGTGGACGGATCCCAGTTGGCCCTGGATCGTATAGGGTTTGGCAAGGTGCTTCAGTCAATTTTGCATTGACGAAGACAGTTCGTGACACTCAAAATCTTCTTTACCATCTGCAAAACTGTCAGCTTGAAAGTCCTTTTCCCCTGCCTCTTTTGAGTAAGGAAGCATTGTATGATAAAAAACATCAAAAACCTTTGAAAATTGCCTTCTCTACCCGATCGCCAATCGGTAGTCCAGTTTCAAACGTGTGCCAAGCAAGCTGTCGAAAAGACGGTAGTAACATTGGCTGAATGAGGGGCACAAAGTTAGTGAATTAGCTCAAGACCCTATAGATGGATGCGAAGCTATGAGATCATATTATCTCATGAATAGCGTGGAAACGGCTGCTATGTTTGATACTATTGAAGCTAGTTTAGGGCGTACCATGCAGCTGAAGATATGGAGCTGATGAGTTGGGCTCTTTATCAGTCTGGTCAGGAAAATTCTAGCCAAGATTTCAGTAAGGCCCTGCAAGACTGGGATCGCTTCTCTGCCCAAATGGCTACTTTTCATGAGACTTACGACCTCTATATAACTCAACAACTCGAAGTCGCTCCTAGAAACAGCAGCAGTTTTACTTTCACCTACCTTGCAGGAAGCACTTAAGCATATTGCTGACTATCCTCAACAAGAACAACAGAGACCTTATTTGGCAGATGTTTGAAGAGAGTCTAGCTTGGACTCCTTTTACCAACAAGCCAATTTAACTGGACAACCTGCAATTAGTTTACCAATCCATAAGAATGAAGATGGCCTGCCAATCGGCATCCAGATAACAGCTGCCAAGGGACGAGAAGATTTGCTACTCTACGTCGCTCAGCTTTTGAGAGACAACAAAAAGTTTGAACAATGAAATCCTAAAGCATATTAATTGCGTAAGCGTCTCCAATTTATTATGATTAAAAGAGTGAAAATTAAATTTTCTTGCTTTTTAATTTAAAATTCAATATGGATGGTAACGAAATGAAAAAGATTTTTCTGTTTGCTTGGCTTTGGCTGGGTTGAGTTCTTCTTTTGACTGCTTGCTCTAATAAACAGTCTGGCTCCGATAGTGCAAAAGATTCCTGGGATAAGATTGAAAAATCTAAAACTTTGAAAGTAGCAACATCAGGAACACTCTTTCCGCAGTCTTATCATGATGATGATAACAATCTGACCGGCTATGATGTAGAAATTTTTGAAAGAAGTAGGGCAAGCGATTAGGGCCTCAAAGGTTAAGTTTGAGGAAATGGGTGTGGACGGTATGTTAGCAGCACTCAAAAGTGGCAAAGTAGATGTGGCTGGTTACTCAGAAAAGGACAATAAAAATGCAGATAAATTCCTCTGGACAACACCACATAAGTATTCATTTACTTCTATGATTGTTCGTAAGGAAGATAACTCAGGAATTTCGTCGCTCCAAGGATCTTAAGGGCAGCAGCAGGAGCCGCTTCTGACCAACTATATGAAGATCGCTAAGAAAATGGGTGCGGAGCTTGTGATTTATGATAATGTAACCAATGATGTCTACATGAATGATATCGTTAATAAACGTACAAGATGTTATCATCAACGATTACTATCTACAAAGCATGGCTCGACAGCTTTTCCTGATAAACCGATTAAGATTTTTAGAAGATGTTTTATTTTAATCCAACCAATGCTAGCTTCTCAATCTCGTTAGAAAATAAGGTTCTTCAAGAGAAAATCGATGGTATCTTAGAAGATATGCGCAAGGATGGGACCTTGACGAAGCTTTCTAAACAGTTTTGCTGGTCAAGATGTAACCAAAGGAGAAATATGATTTTTGAAACAGTCGATATTTCTGATGTAGAATAAAGATATGAATTTTATAGATTTTCAGTTGATACTAGATAATTTTGGTTTGTATTTTCAGGAGTTGCCTTATACTTTAGGGATAGCTCTCCTTCCCTTTTCCTGACAGGCTTTGGTCTTTGGGATATCTCGAGAGCTAGGATGTCAGACACAAGTATCCTATCTAGTCTGGCTCGCTTTTATATTTCCATTATGAGGGGAGTTCCGATGATTGTAGTACTCTTTGTACTCTACTTTCGGCTTCGTTTTGTAGAGTGGAGCTACCTGCCTTATTTTGCTCTTATATCGCTTTTAGTCTAGTCAGTGCAGCTTATATATCTGCAGATTTTTCCGAGGCAAGCATTCAAGCGGTGAGATAAAGGGGACAATGGGAGGCTGCGCGAGGCTTTGGGGTTGAAGGGTGGACTATCATCAGTAAAGGTTATTCTTCCTCAGGCAATCCGAATAGCGATTCCACCTTTAGGAAATGTAATTCTAGATATGATTAAATCCACCTCGCTTATGGCTATGATCACCGTTCAAGATATTTTTCAAAATGCTAAGATTGTCGGTGGTCGAGGAGTTGGATTATATGTCAATGTATGTTTTGGTAGCCTTTTTATTTATCTGGCTGCTCTGCTATGGATTTGAGATCATCCAATCCAGACTTGAAAAAGCGACTAAGCATATATAAAGTAATAAAATCCTTTCCAGTTGATGGAGAGTTTTTATTACTTATTCTCTTTCTAAAAATGATATAATAGAGTAAAAATTTTTATTTATAGAAAGGGACTTATGAACTTAAAAGACTATATATGCAACAATCGAAAAATTATCCACAAAGAAGGGATCACTTTTCGTGACATTAGCCCATTGATGGCAGATGGAAATGCCTATAGCTACGCTATTCGTGAAATTGTACAATATGCAACTGACAAAAAAATCGATATGATCGTAGGCCCAGAAGCACGTGGTTTCATTGCTTAGGATGCCCTGTGGCTTTTGAGATTGGGGTATTGGTTTTTGCTCCTGTTCGTAAACCTGGAAAATTACCACGCTGAGTTATCTCAGCAGATTACGAAAAGAGTACGGCCTCGATACCTTAACGATGCATGCTGATTCCAGTCAAACCAGGTCAACGCGTTCTCATCGTTGATGACCTTTTTGGCTACAGGTGGAACTGTAAAAGCAACGATTGAAATGATCGAACGCCTTGGTGGTGTTGTTGCTAGGCTGTGCCTTTCTTATTGAACTTGATGATCTAAATGGTCGTGAAGCGATTGGCGACTACGACTATAAAGGTGTTGATGCATTATTAATTCATAGTTTAAAGCTATATCTAGTTAAGAAAAAAGTATAATTGAAAACTATATCTCCTTTCAGTATAATAACTATATTAGAAGGAGGAGATATTTTCATGTCAATTAAGATTGATAAAAATTACCAGCTGTTGATATTTTTAAGTTCTGAGAAATATCTTTTGTGATGGATAAACAAAAGGGCTAGACACAGGATATTCGTCCTCTTAATATTTTAGTCTTGAACCTTATGCCTCAAAAGATTGTCCACAGAAGCACAGCTAGTGAGATTACTGGCTAATACTCCTTTGCAGTTAAACATAGATTTTTGTATATACTACGCATCAATCAAAAACCACACGTGCAAAGCATATGAAACTTTATAAGACTTTTTGAAGGTGGAGTCACATTATTTTGATGGTTTAATCATCACTGGAGCACCTGTAGAATCTAGCTTTTGAAGAAGTGGACTATTGGACAGAACTTTTGCCGAGTTATCAGATGGTCTAAAAAGCCATGTATTCAACTCTTCATATGTGCTGGGGGCACAAGCAGGACTTTATGCACGTTATGGTATTGAAAAAAAGCCACTTGCACATAAATTATCTGGTGTCTATCCTCAGAAAAGCCCTGTGGAACCTAATTTACTTTTTAGGGGATTTGATGACGAGTTTTTTGCTCCACATTCTCGCCATACAGAGGTGTTGAAAGAAGACATTCTTCGTCATACAGAATCTGGAGATTCTATCTAGCAGTCCAGATGTGAAACTCCATCTTAGCTAGTCGTGATTTTGCGTCAAGTATACAGTTTTGGTCATTTAGAGTACGATCCGCTATATGCACGCTATCCAGAATATTTTCGAGATCTTCAAGCAGGTCTCAATCCGAATATCCCCGAGAACTATTTTGCAAACAATGATGTAAAATCAAAACCAGGATTATGCTGGAATCTTGCAGCGGCACTATTTTTTAATAATTGGATCAATTATGCAGGTTTTACCAGAGACGCCATTTGATTGGGAGAATCAGAAAATGACGCTTCCTATTTTGCTTATTTATAAAAGTATTGCGAGCTTATTTATCAGCTTTTCAAAGGCAATATAAGTATTACAGTGCCTGTTGTTTCATTATCTCATGAAATCATCAAGTGATGATTTTCTCGTTTGTAGTTTTTCTGTTGCAAAATACAACTGCTACTGACGATCTTTAGACCGACTAAAATTGCAGAAAGCATTGGAAGGAACAGTCTCTGAAGTCAATCGGATTATGTCACAGTTGACTGAGGCAAGGTTTGCTACAATATAAAACAATTCAGAGCTGAATGGGGAAATCGAAGCTATATTTGATGCTTCTCCTGCCTTGAAAAATTAGATGAATTGCTAGTGTCTACAAAGACTAGTCCAAACAGACAGAAAACGGATCATCTGCAGAATGTTTTGAAGATTTTGGTGGGAGACCTTCCAGCAGAGCTAGGGCACGTCTTCTAGCTCCTTTGGGATCGAGAGACTTGACTAAGACTGTCAAGATGATAGAACCAATCCTGACCTGATTAAAAGCTGCTCTTCGTGAGGCTGTATTTAATGGCAAGACCAACTGGAAGTATATTCAGGCTATCTTGCGCAAATTGGCGTAAAGAAGGGCATCACTACACTTGCTCAGGTAGAAAGCTAAGCAGGAAGAACGTAGAAGCAGCTAATCCTCAAAATGTGACAGTGTCAGATGATTTTCCTCACGCTATGAATTTGTGGAAAGATTAATAGAAAGAGACAGGCAGAAGCTCTGGTTTTGTGATATTCTATGTTAGAATGTAATTGATACTCTAGTTAGAGATGTAATTGATATTCTATGTTAGGATGTAATAAGAGCATTATGTTTTAGAATGAAATAGTTTAATCAAGAAGGAGAAGCATGATGTCAGAATATCAATTGCCAAAAGGTCTGGTCTGCTGTCAGACTGCACCGAGGAAAATTTTTCGGGTATTAATCAACCAACTGCAGCGCGCCCGCTTTGAGCAGACGCTTCCTGTCAGTAAAGAGACCTTTTCAGCTTTATTCGCTAGGACCTCAAATGGTGTCAAAGTGACGATTATGCATACGAGGAACTGCTGGCAGCAGGTGACATGTGACAGAGGCAACCTATGACCTTTATAAAGATCAGCATCGTGGACGGCGACCAGTTTGGATCAGACTTTTGGCGAAAATCAATCCCAACTCCAAAGATTCAGCCTTGTATTGGGTCAGTCAGTCGGCAAAGCCGATTCCTGTCTTTGAGTCAATGACAAATATCCTGCTCTATCAATGGCAGAGAAGTTTGGAAAGCTGATTCCAGGCGTCAGATTTGGTCGGTCGGACTGAGGGTCGCTTCAACTGGCTCTTCGCGAACCAGGCGCTGCGCCTTCTTGGGAGGCGGATTTCGGTCATTCTCTTTAACTATGCTCCAGAAAAGCTAGAATACATCAACCGCTTTTCACCATGGAAGCCAAGCGACAGCTGGATTTGTTGGACAAAGGGTGGCCAAGAAAGCTTATATCGCTGGAGATGACCTACGGTATTGCTGATATTGCTATCTGGTCTTGCTATGGGCAGTTGGTGCAGGACAAAGCTCTATCCCGGGCGCTGCTGAGTTCTTGGATGCCACCTCCTGCAAACACCTATCTGCTTGGGCGGAGAAAGGTGCAGCTCGTCCGGCAGTTCAGCGTGGTTTAGCTGCCGAGTATCAAAGAAAATCAAATAAATAAGTGTCGGGTGGGAACATCACCGTCGCAAGTAGCGAGACAAAATCAGTTTATCAACAGGCTGATTTTTCCTCCGCTGCTTTTAAACCACTTAAAATGATATACTGATAGAAGAATGTTTAGAAAAGAGTAAGCGATGCAAAAAGAGTGATTTCCCAACGCTTTGGAGCGAGTAGCACGCTTTTGTGCCGAGATGAGGCAAAGCTGCTGGATGTGGGGAGCGATCACGCCTACCTGCCGATCTACACACCAATGGTTCCAGGAGGGCGGATTGAGCTCTGGCCGGGAGAAGTGGTGGAGGGGCGCACTTTCGGTCTGCGCAGAAAAATAGTGAAGCAGAAACGCCCGGGCTGACGGAGCAGATTGAGGTTCGTTTGGCCCAATGGTCTGGCGGCTTTTGAAGTGGAAGATCAGATTGACACCATCGTTATCGCTGGCATGGGTGGTCGCTTGATTTCGAGATTTTGGAAAATGTGCGCTAGCAGGTCTATTTCCCTAGCAGTTTTGCAGCCCAATAACCGAGAGGATGAGCTTTCTGCAGCTTCGAAACTGGTATCTACAAGCGATTTCGCTTGCTGGCTGAGGATGTCTTAGAAGAAGCGGGTAAGTTTACGAAATCCTGAGTGACAGGCCAGCAAACCTTGACAGAAACAAGGAAAAGCGCTTTTCGGACGCGCTCTACTGGAAGCAACGAGTCACCTGCTTTTCAGCTAAGATGGCAGAAGAAGAACTGAAGAAACTAGAAGGAGCACTAGCCCATATCCCAGATGAGACTGGAGCACGCTCTGCTATGTCTCATCAAAAGTATCGAGAGGTAGCTCCATGTGCTTAAGTATGAAATCATCGCCCGTTATGAAGCCTATTGCTTGCAAGAACTGTCTATGGAGGCGACATATCAGGCCTGCAAATCGGAACTCTGGACAAGAAGTGGACAAGGTTCTGGTGGCATTGGACTATTCAGGAGCAGACGGTGGCGGAGAGGCTATTGGGGCTAGGTGCTGGACTGATTATCGTGACATGCGCCTATCTTTCGCCCGCTCAAGGACCTAGTGACGGATAAGGCACAAAATCAGATCATTTTAGACCTCATCAAAGCATGACATTGCTATGTCAATCCCATACCAATAATGATGTTGTGGAGGACAGGCTTAATGATTGGTTCTGCCAGCTTTTTAGAGATTGAGGAGACAAGTTTTCTCAGTCAGACGAGACCGAACTAAGCGCATTGGTCGCGTGGGGAGATTGCTCCTCAGACATTCTGGGGACTTTTGCGGCTAAGAGGTCGAGCAAACTTTTGGACTAGATATGGTTTGCGTCTGGTCACTTATGAAGAGGATCTCAATCGCGTGATTGAGCGTGTGGCTATTTGTGGCGGCAGCGGTCAGTCCTTTTTATCCGGAGGCTATTTCCAAGGGGCGCAGGTCTACCAACAGGTGATGTTTACTATCATACAGCCCAGGAAATGCTGACAGAGGGGACTTTTGGCGCTGGATCCTGGACATCATATCGAGGTTCTGTTTACGGACAGTAAAGAAAAGCTTGATGCTTGGAAGGCAGAGGGAGGGGATGGGACTTGAGATTCTGGCTAGTCAGGCTTCGACCAATCCTTTCCGACATATGTTGAGAGGAGCGACATGAAAAGTAGCAGTGATTGGTGCACTGGATTGTCGGATCAACAGTAGCACACTATCTGTCCAAAATCCCCAGATGTAGAAGTGACTGTCTTTGATGAGGGCAAGGGGCAGGCAACCAAGGCAGCCAGCTGGCATTATCAGTCCTTGGTTTTCCAAGCGTCGCACAGAGCTTGGTATACAGGATGCGCGTTTGGGCGCTGATTTTTATCAGGACTTGATTGCGGATCTGAAAGCGGCTGGAATCCAGACAGACTTTTTACCAACAGACAGGGTGTTTATCTGCGAAAAATGGGATCGAGACTAAGCTGCAGGAGCTTTATGATTTGGCTGCTAATCGTCAGGGAAGAGTCGCCTCTAATAGGGGACTTGGAGTCTTCTCAGCGTTGGAAGCTCGGAAAAATTTCCAGACTTGCAAGGGCTTTGATCCAGCTTCTCTATGCTTCTGGCGGTGCTCGTGTGGAGGGAGGCACTCTATGGCGGGACGCTTCTGGAGAGCCAGCAAGGCGGAGTTGGTTGAGAAAAGGTAAGCGCTGGCAGTGAGAGGAGCAACTACTGGTCGATGGATCGGAGCTTTGATTGTGTCATCTTAGCTGTGGGGCTTGGCTGGGAGAAATCTTGCAGCCGCTGGGCGTATAAGACAGATGTTCAGCCTCAAAAGGGACGAGCTACGTGATTTTAGACTGGCTGAGCAGACAGATGACTACCTAGTTGTGTGCTGCCTGAGGGCGAGAGCTGGATATCATTCCTTTCTACTGCGGGTCACAGTGTCGGTGCTCAGTCATGAAAATGATCAGGGCTTTGATTTGACGGTGGATAAGAAGAGTGCTGGATCAGTTGCAGCAGAAGCAGAAACTTACTTGCCGAGGTTGGCTACTGCAGAGATTTTTAGGTGAGCGCGGAACACGGGCTTATACCAGTTTTCGCTCCTTTCTTTGGAGCTGTTCCAGACTTTCGCCAAGATGTCTACGCTGCCAGCGGACTAGGCTCTTCTGGTCTGACAACTGGCCCTCTCATCGGACGCACAATTAGCCCAGATGGCTTTTAGGAGAAGCGGGGCTGCTGAATCCAGCTGACTATCCTATTGAGCGGTATGTAAGAAGGTTTGATATGACGAGACTATTTTGAATTGGGTCAATGTTTGTGTGAGATGATGAAAATTTACTGCTTAATCGCCAGCATGATAACTTTAAAGGCTGGATACAACCCAGGCGGGAGGTGGAGTTTCCAGAATCTTTTTCGAAGCTGCAGAGGCGCGAATTAAAAGAGAGGAAACAGGGGCTGACTGCTCTAAACTTGGAATTGAAAGGGGATTTCAGCTTCACCAATCCAAGTAGAACTGTATGTGTATTACGATTTTCTTTGTACTGCATTTTGAAAGGACAAGTCAGGAAACGATCGCGAAGGGGAGCCAAAATGGTGGAAGATTTTCGGAACTTGGCAGAATAGATATGCAGGACGACATACGTGAACGTTTGCCTCTCTACTGGCGGAAAGGCTCTTTTCGAGGCGGATTCATTACTGGAATGAGGAAGAACACTGTATCAGGGGAAACCAAGACGAATTTTGTATGAGTTGATTTTTAGGAGATAAGGAGGAAATTATGGACGATACGATCATGGCAACCAGTTCCTGGTCTGACAGGCTTTTGGCATGGCTTTTTACATAGTGTGCTGACTGTGGCTCTACTGTGTGTGTTTTCTTTAAGCGCATATCAGTAGGGAGGTTTACTAGATATTATGAGTGGGCATTTTACTGGCGGGCAGTCATGAGTTGCAAGCTTCCTTTTGAGTTGCTTTTGTGGGTATCTCCAAAGGCTCCCATGTAGTGAGATGTCGCGGTTGCCGGCTGCGTGGTTTTTCTAGTGAGGTGGTTTTCCTTCGATCTAATTGAGTACGATGGTACCTCATTTGCACTCGAGCAAGGATATTTCGGAGGCAGAGGGATTTCAGGAAAAGCTCAAAAATTATCTAAGACAGCTTTGCTTTTCTTGGCTATTACTATCCATAATTTTCCAGAAGGTTTGGCAGTTGGGTTGCCTTTGGCGCTTTGGCTACCAATTCTAGTCAGAGGACTTTATAGGAGCTATTGGTCTAGCTTTGGGGATCGGTCTGCAAAATATTCCAGAAGGGGCAGCTCTATCCATTCCGATTCGGACGGATGGTAAATCTCGACTTAAAGCCTTCTACTGAGGGGTTTCTATGTCCGCTATTTTAGAGCCAATCGGAGCAGTACTAGGGAGCTGTAGCAGTTATGACCATGACAGCTATTCTGCCCTATGCCCTATCTCTTTGCAGCAGGGAGCTATGATTTTTATGAGTTGTGGAGGAGTTAATACCAGATTCACAAAACAATGGTAATACAGATGTAGCAACTTTAGGACCTCATAGGTGGGCTTTTGTTTTGATGATGATTTTTAGATGTCGCTCTAGGATAAATAAATTGGACTTCTCCGCTTGGTGGCAGAAGTTTTTCTGCAGAATCCTTATATAAATAAAAAGTGACATTCGCTTTCAAAAATGATAAAAATAAAGGGAATATATAACGAGAGGAAACTCATATGAAAGGTATTATTCTTGCGGGTGGATCAGGTACTCGCTTATACCCACTGACACGAGCAGCATCTAAGCAGCTGATGCCAGTTTATGACAAAACCATGATTTATTATCCACTGCTCAACTTTGATGTTGGCGAGATAAAAAGAAATATCATATTATCTCAACTCCAACGGATCTTCCAAGATTTGAGGATTTTGCTAGGTGATGGGTCTGCAGTTTGGGATCAAACTTTCTTATGCAGAAACAACCAAGTCCAGATGGATTAGCGCAAGCCTTTATTATTAGTGTGCTGATTTTATCGGAGATGATCGGGTAGCGCTGATTCTGGGGATAATATTTACCACGGACCCTGGATTTAAGCAAAATGCTTCAAAAGGCAGCTGCTAAAGAGAAAAGGTGCTACTGTTTTTGAGCTACCAGAGTTAAGGACTCCAGAACGCTTTGGGGTTGTGGAATTTGATGAAAATATGAATGCGATCTCCATCGAAGAAAAACCGGAACAGCCACGCTCTAACTATGCAGTGACTGGACTCTATTTCTACGATAATGATGTTGTCGAAATCAGCCAAGAACATCAAACCGAAGTCCTCGCGGAGGTGGAAATCACAGATGTTAACAAGGCTTACTGGATCGTGGTGATTTGTCTGTTGAGCTTATGGGACGTGGTTTTGCTTGGTTGGATACAGGTACCACGAGAGTCTTTTAGAGGCCGCTCAATATATCGAAACAGTTCAGCGTATGCAGAGACGTTCAGGTGGCGAAATCTGGAAGAAATTGCCTATCGTATGGGCTATATCACTAAAAGAGCAAGTGCATGAGCTGGCGCAACCATTGAAAAAGAATGAATACGGCCACTATCTTTTTGCGCTTGATTGGAGAGAATAAGAAGATGACGGAACAATTTTGATAAAGGAATTAGCAGCGCGTGAGGTTCCTGGAATCCCAGGAATGCTGGAGTTCGATATTCCTGTTCGTGGGGACAATCCGAGGCTGGTTTAAGGAGAATTTTCCAAAAGGAAAAATGCTGCCTGCAGAGCTTTTCCTGAAAAGCTTTCTTCTGCAGAAGAAAACTGCAAGAATAATGTCAGCTTTTCTCGCTAAAAATGTTCTACGTGGCCTTCATGCTGAGCCATGGGACAAGTACATCTTCAGTCGCTAGATGATGGTAAAAGTACTGGAGCTCTGGGTAGACTTACGTGAAGGTGAAACCTTTTGCGTACACTACCAGACAGTTATTGATGCCAGCAAAGTATTTTTGTGCCACGTGGCGTCGCTAACGGCTTCAAGTCCTTTCTGACACTGTTTCTATAGCTATCTGGTAAAACGATTACTGGGCTTTGGAACTCAAACCGAAGTATGCCTTTATCAACTATGCAGATGCAGCTCTAGGCATCCAGTGGGAAAACCCTGAAGCAGCAGAAGTCTCGAAGCGGACAAGAACCATCCATTACTCAAGGATGTCAAACCTCTAAGAAAAAGAAGACTTATGAGAAAAATTCTTTTTCTAGATGCATTGATTAGATACTGAAAGATAACCTTTGCTCAGTTCTAAAATGAGCGAATCGAATATGATTGCCAAAGTGATATAAAAGTATATAGGATAGATTGATCTATCTTGTTATATAAAAGGCGATTATAAAAATATTAAAGGAATAAAAATGACAGAATACAAAAATTATCGTGACAGGTGGAGCTGGTTTTATCAGTTCTAACTTTGTCCACTATGTTTACAATAACTTTCAGATGTCCATGTGACGGTGCTGGACAAGCTGACCTACGCAGGTAATCGTGCCAATATTGAAGAGATTTTAGGCGACCGCGTTGAGTTGGTTGTTGGAGATATTGCTGATGCATCCTTGGTAGATAAGCTGGCTGCTGAAGCTGATGCTATCGTTCACTATGCGGCAGAAAGCCACAATGATAACTCAGCTCAATGATCCGAGTCCATTTATCCACACCAACTTCATCGGAACTTACACACTTTTGGAAGCAGCACGTAAAGTACGACGTTTTCATTTCCACCATGTGTCAACTGGACGAAGTCTATGGTATCTGCCTCTGCGTGAAGATTTGCCAGGTCATGGAGAAGGTCAGGTGAGAAATTTACGGCTGAAACCAAAGTACAATCCAAGTTCGCCTATTCATCAACCAAGGCGGCTTCAGACTTATTGTCAAAGCTTGGGTGCGCTCATTTGGTGTCAAAGCGACTATTTCTAACTGTTCAAAGCAACTATGGTCCTACCAACATATCTGAAGTTCATCCTCGCCAGATCTACCAATATCTCTGAGGCAGTATCGAAAGCCAAAACTCTACGGTGAAGGTAAAAACGTCCGTGACTGGATCCATACCAATGACCATTCATCAGGCGTTTGGACAATTCTGACCAAAGGGACAAATCGGTGAAACTTACTTGATTGGTGCTGATGGTGAGAAGAATAATAAGGAAGTGCTGGAGCTGATTCTCAAAGGGAATGGGACAGCCTAGCTGACGCTACTATGACCATGTGACAGATCGTGCCGTCACGACCTCCGCTATGCCATTGATGCTAGCAAGCTCCGCGATGAGCTAGGATGGAAAGCCAGGTTTCACCAACTTTGAAGCGGGTCTCAAAGAGACCCATCAAGTGGTACACGAGACAACCAAGACTGGTGGAAATCTGAAAAAGAAGCAGTCGAAGCCAACTATGCTAAGACTCAGGAAGTGATTAAATAAAGGCAAAACTAGGGCTATAGCCTAGTTTTTCTTATCTAGGAAATAGTAGAAAATAAGCAGAAGGTATAGTATAATAAACTATACGAATATTTAGGAGAAAGAATGCAGAGTGAAGTCTTCAGAGTTATTGATTATTATCCCGGCTTATAATGAAAGTGGTAATATTCAGAAAACAATCAAGATGATTGAAACTCATACACCTGAGTTTGATTATGTTATTATTAATGATTGTTCAACAGATAATACTTTAGAAATTTGTCAGGATAATTGTTTCAATGTCATTGATTTACCTATTAATCTTGGAATTGGTGGAGCGGTCCAAACAGGTTATCTCTATGCTGTTCAAAAATAATTATCAGTATGCTGTTCAAATCGATGGTGATGGTCAGCATAATCCAGAGTATATCAGAAGTATGCTACAACGAATCAAAAGAAGATCAAGTTGATATGGTGATTGGTTCTCGTTTTATTGAGGAACCAAGGATTTCAGTCTTCTTTTTATACGTAGGATTGGTATCACCTTTTTGAAAAATTTATTAAAGTATTAACTGGTAAAAAGATCACCAGACCCGACGTCTGGTTTACGTGTTGTTAATCGCTCAGTTATCGAGACGATTTGCAAAGTATTATCCTAGTGACTATCCAGAACCAGAGACGATTGTTTCCTTGTTAGAGGCTGGATTTAAAAGTGGAAGAACTCCCCGTCTTAATGAATGAACGGGAGTATGGAACCTCATCTATCACCTTGACTAAATCTGTCTATTACATGATAAAAAGTATCAATAGCCATGTTGCTGGCTAAAAATTAGTGGAGGATACAGAGAATAATATGCTTATGTATTAATTACCATTCTTATTTTGACGTTTTTGTTTAATATTCTTCACTGTAGTCGCTAAAAGAAAGTGGAGATGAAAAATGTTATTTCATGGATCATTTTAGGCATTCTTGCTTTACCATTTGTTTGGTTTCCAGATATTTTGGGTTTTGTTGCGACCATACTCGGTGTAAGTAGCTAGTAATCTGATTTTTGTAGCGATATGTTTGCTTTGCTCTATTTGACTTTTTACGTTGACTAGTCATATTTCAAAACAGTCCGTTCAAATTCGACAACTGGCGCAGAAGAATTGCTTTAAAGGAAAAAAGTGAACAAGATGAAGAATAATGTTTTCGTCTAAGCAGATCTATTTTTGGAATTTACTGGGGAATCTAATGTTTGCTGGTTCCTCAGCTATTTTTATGATGATTGTTTCTAGACTTTCTTCTGCTAAGATGGCTGATACCTTTAGTTTGGCATATGGAATTGCAGGAATTTTGGTGGTGATTGGCCTGTTTCAAGTTAGAACCTATCAAGGGAACCGACGTGACTTTTAAGCATGAGTTTACGAGTTATGCTATCGCATAGAGTTATTTCTATCGTTGTCATGCTACTTAGTCTATTTCCTTATTTACTTTTAGTTCATTTTGATTTTTCAGATTTCTCAAAACTAGCAGTTGTGCTTTTGTATGTCTTCTTTCGAATGTGTGAAGCCATATCCGATTTATTCAAGGACTGTTTCAACAACATGAGAGATTAGACATTGCAGGAAAATCTATGACGATTCGATATGGACTAAGTGTGATTATTCTGTATCTTTCTCTTTTTATTTGTCAAATCATTGGAACTTTCTCTTCTTATTTTTGTTTCTTTTTAATTTTATATTCGTTTGTTTATATGATTTTTCCAAAATCATTGGCATTTGATAAAATTTCTTTCAATAAGAGAACCATCAAATTGCAACTAAAAAGAAGCATTAGCAATTTTGAAAAAACTGTATTCCCTTATTTATCAGTGGTTTCCTCTTAGCCTACATCTTTAATGAGACCTCGAATTGCAATAGATAAAAGCAATCGAGTTAGGAGTGTTAGCAGAAGGGTTGCAAAAGAAACTATAATATTTTATTTATGCCAGTGTTCTTTATGAGTCTTTTTATTCTTATTTTACGTCCCCTAACAACAAGTTTGGCACAAAATTGGCAAAATAAAAAATTTGATAAAGTTGATGGTATGATGAAACGGATAGGTTTTTACCTAATCAGGTGGAGTAGTACTAACCTTACTTTCTTTTTGATTGGTATTCCTATTTTTGAGTCTTGTTTTTGGTGTGATTTGTCAGGAATGCCTGGACTTTGAAAGTATTCTTGTTTTTCAGGAATCCTTTTATTCGATCGGAATTGTCCTTGGTGATACGTTAACTATTTTTTTAGATTACAACGAAAACTTCTCTGGGTTTATTTGTTCATGTTTATCATTGCAATTCTTATTACAAGCCCTCTGGTCATGAAGGAAGGTTTATTGGGCGCTTCTTACAGTTTTTATGTGTCATGATTATTTATTCTGTTGGAAGTTATCTTACTTATATTTACGCAAGAAAAAGGAAAGAAATCGTTGATGTCCATCTATTCTCAACATACATGGGTTATATATGCTTATGGTGAAAGTGACTTTTAGAAGCTTGCATTCAGTCATTAAACAATCAAAACAAAATCTTCTAATATTGTTTTGCTATACCTCTACACCATTAGATTCAATCCACACAATTTGTAAAAAATATGGTATTAGTGTTTATCATAAAGAGGGAGGCGGTATAGGTAAAGACTGGAATAATGCTTTATCATTTGTTACAACAAAATATGCAACGATTGCCCACCAAGATGATTACTATGAGCCTTCGTTTTTGGAAAAAACAATGTCTGCTTTTGAGCAACATGATGATACTTTGATTGTATATACAGATTACTTTGAAGATGGTATGCAAGATACGAATACGAACTTATTTATCAAACGGTTGATGCTTCGAACAATGTCTTTTTTACCAACTTCACGTTTTTGGAGAAATCGTGTCCTAGCGTTTGGAAATCCAATTTGTTGTCCAGCGGTTTCTTACAATCTCGATAAATTAAAAGATTTTAAATTTGATGAGAGCATGCGGGTTAGTCTAGACTGGTATGCATGGTACAAGATTAGTGAATATCAGGGACGTTTTACTTATATTCCTGATCACGTTGATGTGCCATCGCATTCACGAAGATTCTGAGACTACAAAAACTATTTCTGACAATACTCGTACTAAAAGAGGATCTTTTTATGTACGAACTTTTTGGCCAAAAATGGTTTTCTAGTTTTATCATGAAATTCTATGTCAAAAAGTCAGAATACCAATCATTAGGAGAAAAGAGATGAATACTATTAGAGATAGCTATCAAGCTAATAAGAAATATATCCTTGCCTTTCTAATATTGGCAGCTTTTATGTTTTAATCTATACTCAGCGTTTGTTGGATATACCTAAAATTAGGGGTAGCAGTTTGTCTTTATTGTTGCTATTTCTTTGCTTTTTATTACCTAAAAAATATTGCCGTTCTTTTTGCTCTCATGTTTTTCAGAGTTTTAACTTCCTTGATAACTCGGTTTTAAATACACTAGATGAGCCCGTACATCTTGCACGAACGATTCATATGGTTGAAGGTGATTTGAACCTTGACAACAAGAGCGCCGTGATTTCTGAAGATTTTTTTGATATATACAATCAAATAAAAGTTCCATTGACTAAAACGAAATTGTTTTGATGAAGGACAAACGGATAAAAAATTGGTTTTGGGGACTTGACCGATTACCAAGTGCGACAAATTCTTATTGGTTTATTGGATATATCCCTCAGGCAATTGGTTTTTGGATTAGGTAAATTACTGCATTTGAGTGTTGGTATTTCATATTATTTAGGGTCGCATTTTTCAATGCTTTTGGCCTATGCGGTATTAGCTTATATTGCCATTCGATTATCTGGTAAGGCCAAGCAGCTTATAATGATGGTTACGATGATTCCGATGAATTTAGTTCTGGCAGGATCTTACAACCAAGATAGTGTTTCCTTAGGAATAGCTTATATTGTAGTAGCTTTATTTATTCAGTATGTCAGTGATGAACAAAAACAGAGTTAGAGATCGGGATTTGTTACTATATACTGCCTTGTGCTGTATTTTAGCCACAATGAAGCTTCCATATGTCTTGCTGATTGGTTTAGTTTTATTTATTCCCAAAGCGAAGTTTGACGGCAAGCGATTTTATGTCAAAGCTCTTTTAGCTGTTTTATGCGTAGGAGCAGTGACAGTATTTTGGTTTTTACTTAGTCAACAAGTCAAATTAGCTAATTTCCAATTAGAAGGCGCTGATTTACGTGGACAAGTGCTCAATATGCTTCGCCGTCCACATGTTTATTTTGCCAGTTATTTTTCAAAGAAATGCTGCTGTCTGTCAGTCATTTAGATCAACTTTATAATTTTGGATGGCTTGATTTATCTATGCATGAAGTGATTATTCAATTTATGTTTTTTTATACCTTAATTGGGTTAGCTAATACTGGAAAGATAAAGATTCCTTTCATTTCAAAAATCGGTGCTATTCTTGTATCCTTAGCCATCATTGGCTTGATTTCCTTGACTTTGTATTTAACCTGGACTCCAGTTGGATCATATAGCGTACTAGGAGTACAAGGACGCTATTACTAGGAGTTTTAGCCTTAATTTTACCAGTAATCCTTAGTTGGCAGAAGAAGCCGTTACAAATGAATTTTATTACTGATCATATGATTTTTAGAGTGTAATGTCATGATTGTCGGACTAACTATGGTACATACTCTTGCTGTCATCTATGCGTCAGTCTAAAATATAAAAATAGGTGGGATTGTATCTCCACCTATTTTCTTCCTTGACGTTAAAATATCGTGCTGATATAATAAAGTTAAAATATGTTTGTTTTTTCACAATTTATTAATGAACCGCCATTATAGCTTGATAAAAGGAGGCCTAGTCATGAGACAACTACGATAAATACAAGATTTCATTGATTATTTTTCTTTATTCTCTTTTTGTTTGTATTTTTGTCTCATGTGGCTATCAATACTCAAAGTCGTCATTTTGATTATGTATTTCACTTGACTCGGATTGTAGGGTCTATCAGAGTCCATTAGTCACTTGGACTTCTTGCCTAGCTTGAATCATATCTTTGCTTTTGGAACTGGCTATGCAGTTCCGATGTTCTATGGAAATTGGCAATTTTATCTTCCCGCCTTCTTTTTATGATGGTGCAAAAAGCTGATTTGACTTATGATTTCTTTGCGTTTTTATTGGTTTTATCAACTGTCGGGAGTAGTTTTTATTGCTTTAAACTGGTGACAGAAACATGTGCTGAAAAAGTTTAATCGCTGCTATGATTGTGCCTTTATATTTTTCCTTTGTTTGGATATGGAATGACGATGGTGATGCCTTTAGTGCCTCTTTTTGTTCTACGCTATCTACAAAGTTTTATATTTAAATAAGCAAAGCCCGGCCTTATTAGGAATTGTTATTGCATTACTGAGTTCAAACGCATGTTTTATCTACTTTGATTTTTGGCATTTTATTCCTTCCTTTTTGTGATACTTAGCTTTCGTAAATTAACTTTAAAAAAACTTGTTTCCTTTTCTGTATCTGTGGTCATTGGATTGTTGCTTTCAATTGGTTATTTAATTCAGTATATAGAGCAAGTTGGATCGCAAAAATTTTATTTCAGTTGGGTTGCTCGCGATTTTCCAGTTGAAAATGCTAAAATGTTCAATGTTCCTGATCTTTTGAAATTGAAGTTTACTGGTCTATACGAGCCATTCACCCCTTTGTTTATAACAATAGATATCATTGCAATTGTACTATTTGTTTATGCACTTTTTCGTTTTAAACATTTAAGTGAAGCTAATCGAAAACTATTGATCACGATTGTCATGATTGCTATTTCAACGACGTCCATACTACCATGGCAAAATGTATTGAAATATACTTTTTGAGGTACTCTTCAATATACAGGCCGTTTGTTATTCTTTGTTCCATTTTTATTGATTTGGATTCTGGTGGTAGATTTTTTTCAAAAGAATGGACATTTAGTATTGAGGGCTTTATCAGTTTTAGCTTATCTGGTGATGATCTTTTCCACCTATTCTCCTATCGGAAAGCTTAATCCCGAGCACGAAGCCTATATCTCAGAAAAAATAATCGGAACATGCTTAGATATTACAATGGAGATACTCAACTTTTTCAAATACAAGTGGTGATGAATACTATAATTTAGATATTGATTCATTACATGTACGTGATAGTTCAATCACTCAATTTTCAGTAGTTGAAGGAGCAGAAATAAAAATATAAAAATCATCCTACAATACACTTGAGTTTGATGTTGTACTAACGAAAAAGCAGAGCACAATTTTTGTACCTCGTCCCTGGTATAAAGGCTACATTGCGGAGTATTCGCAAGGAGCAGCAGGAAGCCAGCCGACCCTGAAATATCAGAAACTCAGTAAAATAGACCAAGAAAGAAATGGAATGCTCCATAAACCTAAAAGTTCAGCAAAGAGCATTACAAGATGGGAAAAATTTTTTGAGTCTGTCTCAGAGTGGTCATGTCAAAATTAGTCACCACAAAAACATTTTTACAATCTTTCTTTCTTTAATGATTGAGGGGTGTATTTTGGATCTTTTATTTTCTACATATATTATCTGATAAAAGAAGGAAAAAGAGCCAAAATCACTTGAAAATAAAAAAATAAATCAAACTTTACAGGAAAAGCATATTTTAGTATACAATAAACTCTTAAAGGAGTACCTATGACGATTTCAGTAATTGTTCCTTGCTATAACGAGGAAGAGACTTACCACTTTTATGCAGAAATGGAAAAAGATTAAGCCAAGACTTCATGATACGATAGAATATATTTTTCATCAATGATGGATCTCAGGATCGTACCTTAGAAGTACTACATGATTTAAATATGCTGAGATCCAAATGTACATTTCATTTCTTTTTCTAGAAATTTCGGGAAAGAAGCTGCCTTATATGCTGGCCTTCAGCATGCAACAGGTGATTATGTGACAGTCATGGATGTAGACTTACAAGATCCGCCAGAGCTCTTGGTGAAAATGAAAAAGATGCTAGATGAGCAAGAAGATTTGGATTGTGTTGGGACGCGCCGTACGAGTCGAGATGGCGAACCTCCCTATTCGTAGTTTTTGCAAATATCTTTTTATAAATTGATTAATAAGATTAGCCAAGTTGAAATGGTTGACGGTGCGCGTGATTTTCGTTTGATGCGCCGTACGATGATAAACGCAATTTTAGAGATTTCGGAGTATAATCGCTTTTCTAAAGGGATTTTCGCTTGGGTTGGTTTTACTACTGAATACCTTGAATATAAGAATGTTGAGCGTGTAGAGGAAAAACCTCATGGAATTTTTGGCAACTTTTTAATTATTCGCTAGAAGGGATTGTCAATTTTTCTGAGCACCACTACATATTGCCTTTTTAGGTGGATTGCTTTCATGGATATTAGCTTTTATTTTAGTTGCCTTTATTATTATAAGAACACTTGTGTTTGGTGATCCAACTTCAGGTTGGCGTCACTGATGACTGTTATCCTCTTTATTGGTGGTTTTTCAATTACTAACGATTGGAATTTTTAGGGAAATACATTGGAAAAATTTTCATGGAAACCAAGCATAGACCGATTTACATCATCAAAGAGAAAAGTAAATGAGCAGATTTTTTCTGCTTTTTGTTATAATACTTTCATCAGTGTTTAAAACAAGAAAGGAAGAAAAAATGATTTTAATCACAGGTTCAAATGGTCAACTTGGGGACAGAACTGCGCCACCTTTTAGATGAACGAAACGAAGACTATGTAGCGGTTGATGTAGCTGAAATGGATATCACCAATGCTGAGATGGTAAATAAGGTCTTTGCTGAAGTTAAGCCTACCTTAGTTTATCATTGTGCGGCTTATCACAGCAGTTGATGCAGCAGAGGATGAAGGGAAAAGAACTAAACTATGCCATCAACGTAACTGGTACAGAAAAATGTAGCCAAAGCGGCTGAAGCACACGGGGCGACATTAGTTTATATTTCTACTGATTATGTCTTTGATGGTCAAAAACTTGTCGGTGAAGAATGGGAAGTAGATGACCGACCAGATCCTCAAACAGAATACGGTCGTACAAAACGTATGGGAGAGGAATTAGTTGAAAAATATTCTAGTCAATACTATATTATTCGTACGGCTTGGGTATTTGGTAACTATGGCAAAAATTTTGTCTTTACCATGCAAAATCTAGCTAAGAATCATCCTACTCTGACTGTTGTCAATGACCAACACGGTCGTCCAACTTGGACTCGTACTTTGGCTGAATTCATGACTTATCTAGCTGAGAATCAAAAAGATTTGGATACTATCACCTATCAAACGATGCTGCTGAAGATACTACTTGGTATGACTTTGCGGTAGAGATTCTCAAAGATACTGATGTAGAAGTTAAAACCTGTGGATTCAAGTCAATTCCCAGCTAAAAGCAAAACGCCCACTCAATTCTACAATGAGTTTAGCCAAAGGCAAAGGCTACTGGTTTTGTTATTCCAAGCTGGCAAGATGCTCTGAAAAGAATTCTATAAACAAGAGAAGAAATAAAGAAGAGGCTGAAACAAAATGTTTCAGCCTCTTACTTTTATTAAAATAGTAAAAGCTATTTCAGAAGATATAAACAGATTATTTCTATGAAAAGTTAGCTTGAAAATTGTTGCTGGAATGATGAAGTCTATACCAGGTGGATAAGAATTATTCAATCTTATGAATATCTGTATGTTTTTGGCTTCGTGTTCACATAAAAACGATAAAATGGTATAATAGTTTAGATTGCAATAAATTTGAATCGGAGAAGAATATGCAACATATCTTTATTATTGGAAGTCGATGGTCTTCCTGCAAAATACAGGGGCTTTGAAACCTTTGTAGAAAAAAATTAGTTGAACATCAAGTATCTTCTCAGTTGCAATATCATGTTGCCTGTTTGTCAGATCAAGAAACAGGACAACATACCATGTATAAAGGTGCGGATTGTTTTAGTATTAAAGCACCTAAACTAGGGCCAGCTAGAGTGATTGCCTATGATATGATGGCTATTCGCTATGCTTTAAAAATGGTCAAAGAACAAAACATTGAATCACCCATTTTCTACATTTTAGGAAATACGATTGGTGCCTTTATTGCACCTTTTGCCAAAATGATTCATCAAGCAGGCGGGACATTTTTTATCAATCCAGACGGTCTTGAGTGGAAGCGGGCCAAGTGGCCTAAGCCCGTTCAGTCTTATCTTAAGTACTCAGAAAAGCTGATGACCAAGCATGCTGATTTGGTTATATGCGACAATCAAGGTATTGAATCCTATATCCAGAATGCCTATCCTTGGTCTAAAACGACTTTTATTGCTTATGGTACAGATCTTAAACTTTCTAGCTTGACTGATCAAGATGAGAAAGTTCGGAATTTCTTCGGAAAATGGCAGAGCAAAGAGAAAGAGTATTATCTGATTGTTGGTCGTTTTGTGCCGGAGAATAACTATGAGACCATAATCCGAGAATTGATGGCTTCAAATACAAAGCGGGATTTATTAATCATCTGCAATCATGAAGGAAATGCCTATTTTGAAGAATTGCGACAGAAAACGAACTTTGATCGAGATAAGAGGATCAAATTTGTAGGGACGGTCTATGACCAAGATTTATTGAAATATATGCGCAATCATAGCTTTTTGCTTATCTTCATGGCCATGAAGTTGGAGGGACCAATCCAGGCTTACTTGAGGGCTCTGGCTCAAACTGATCTCAACCTAGTTTTTAGGTGTGGATTTTTAACCGAAAAGTAGCAAAAAGAAACGGCTCTTTTATTGGAAAAAGGGAAAAAGAATAGCTTAGCTGGTTTGATAAATCAAGTGGACAGTCAAAAAGACTTTTTCTAATCTAGGCCAAATAGCCAAGCAAAATATGAAAGATGATTACACCTGGGGAAAAAATTGTGGGTGAATACGAGGACTTATTTTTATCATGAAAGTGACTATTCTCATGTCCACCTATAATGGTGAACAATTTTTAGAAGAACAAATCGAAAGTATTCAACAGCAGACTTTTTACGGATTGAGAACTCTTGATTCGCGATGATGGCTCTAAGGATCAAACTCTAAATATTATTAAAAGTTTGCTGAAAAGGATGACCGTATTGTCTTTATTAATCCACACAATAGGGAAAATATCGGTGTTATCCAAAGTTTTCATTCGCTACTCAAACACCAGCCTTCTGATTATTATTTTTTCAGTGATCAAGACGATGTCTGGCTGTCCAATAAACTTCAGATACAGTTAGAAGAAGCAAAAAGTATTCTACATACCTTCCTTTGCTCGTTTATACAGACTTCGACTATTGTGGATCAGCATTTACAAGTGAAGCACGAGAGTATGATTCGGACACAGTCTAATCATGCTAATACGACACTCCTTCAAGAAATAACGGAGAATACTGTTACTGGTGGTGGTGTTTTCGATGATTAATCAAGCTGTAGCTGATTTATGGACTGGTGAGGAGAGATACCCGCTTTGCTCATGCATGATTGGTATCTTGCCTTGCTGGCTACAGCATTTGGTAGGATGGTTTATATTGATCAACCTGGCGAATTGTACCGTCAGCACTCTAGCAATGTCTTGGGGCACGCACATTGAGAAAAAGAATGAAAAGATTGGATTCACCCTCATATTCTATTTGCTAAGTATTGGAAATTAGTTAAGGACAGTCAAAGCCAAGCCAATAATCTTTTTGGGACTTGTCTTTGTCAGACGAAAAATAGGGAATTAGTAGAAAACTTTGTGAGCATAATGGATGCTCCATTTAAAGAACAGTGGCGTCGTTTAAGAAAGTATGGCTATCGGAAAAAACAGAGCCTTTCATACTTTTGTATTCTCAACCCTCATTCTCACAAAATTTGCTTATAAGAGGTAAACATAATGTTGGACTTTTTAAGTCAGAAAAATCGTATTTTTATTACGTGAATTAGTTAAAACAGATTTTTAAATTACGCTATCAAGGAGTTTAGTTGGACATTTGTGGTCTATTTTAAAAACCACTTTTTGCTTTTTGCGATTATGTATTTCGTATTTGTGCGTTTCTTACGCTTTTGATGACCAAACTCCTTATCCCAGCAGTCGGACTGTTGTTGGGGATGGTTACTTGGAATTTTTCTCTGAGGCGACAAATATGGGGATGATGTCCATTATATCTCGAGGGGACTTGCTTCGGAAATTAAATTTCTCGAAGTCTATCATCGTTTTTCTGCAATTGTTGGAGCAGCCATTAACTACGCTATTAACTTGGTCGTTGTCTTTGTTTTTGCACTGATTAATGGTGTCCCATTGAACTGGGGGCTGGCTCATCATCATTCCATTATCGATCGAACTTGCTTTGATGGCGACTGGATTGCATTTATTTTGACAACCTTTTTGTTAAATATCGAGATATTGGTCCAATTTGGGAGGTTGTATTGCAGGCAGGGAATGTATGCGACGCCGATTATTTATTCTCTTAATTTCATTATTCAGCGTGGACAACCGACTATAGCCAAAATTCTCATGATGAACCCTTTGGCACAGATTATTCAGGATTTACGTCATTTTGCTATTTACTCAGGTAGTATGCGTGGCTGGGAATTTGATCAATAACCACTGGATTGCGGTCATTCCTTGTTTACTGCCATTCCTGATTTTTCTTCTTTGGATTTTATATATCAATAAAAATGCGAATCGATTTGCGGAGATTTTATAATGTCAAAAATTGCAGTAAAAGTGGACCATGTTAGCAAGTATTTTAAGTTGCCTACAGAGGCGACAAGTAGTTTTGCGGACAGCTTTGGTCAATCGCTTTAAAGGAATAAAAGGATATAAAGAGCAACATGTTCTTAAGGACATTTCTTTTGATGTGGAAGAAGGAGATTTCTTTGGGATTTTGGGTCGAAATGGTTCAGGGTAAATCCACTTTGCTGAAAATCATTTCACAAATTTATGTCCCAGAAAAAGGAAGCGTAACGGTAGATGGAGAAATTAGTTTCCTTTATTGAGCTTGGAGTTGGTTTTAATCCAGAGTTGACTGGGCGTGAAAATGTTTATATGAATGGAGCTTTGTTAGGTTTTACACCTAAAAGAAATCGATGCCATGTATAATGACATTGTTGATTTTGCTGAGCTTCACGAATTTATGAACCAAAAATTAAAAAACTATTCTAGTGGGATGCAGGTTCGTTTAGCTTTTTCAGTTGCCATCAAGGCGCAAGGGTGATATCTTGATTTTGGATGAAGTTTTAGCTGTAGGAGACGAAGCTTTTCAGCGCAAATGTAATGACTACTTTCATGGAACGAAAAAAATCAGGTAAGACAACCATCTTGGTTACCCATGATATGGGTGCTGTTAAAAATACTGTAACAAGGCTGTTTTGATTGAAAAGGGACTAGTGAAGGCGATAGGTGATCCTTTTGATGTTTCAGACCAATATAGTTTTGATAACATGCAATCGCAAAACGGTACGAACGAAGCTGAGCAACCAAATCAGCAAATTGTTAAAAATTTTGATGCTTGTCTTCTGACAAGTACTAAAATAGAACCAGATGATGAGATCCACCTTGAGTTTTCGTATGAGTTGCTTCAGGATAATATTGACACTCACATAGCGTTTTCGTTTGTAGACATTGCCACTGGTATGGGGCTATACAACGATAATTCTTTGACCATGTGCAGTCTGGTTGTGGGAAAAAGAAATTAGTCTATAAGTGCAAACTACCTTATTTTTAATCATGTAAAACTACGATTGGTTGCTTTTTACGTGATAAAAATCAAAAAGATTTGGCTGTGTTATCTATTCCAGAGCCTCCAGTTTTTGCAAATAGATCGGAAAGTTGATCCTAAAAATTTATCCGAGTTAGATTCGTCAACGGGTCTATTATTGAGACAGGGAGAGTGGCTTGAAGGCTAAGGTGAGCTTATGAAGATTTTGTTTGTTTCTCCTGTGGGAGCATTATTTTGAGTGGAGCTGAAGTTTCGATTGTCAATTTGATGAAGTTTTTGACTCAAAAAGGCTACGAAATTCACAATGTCATTCCTGATAATGAATATCCAGATCCAGAGTATTTAAAAATCATGGAAGAATCTGGCATTCACCTGCATTTCATTAAAAACAATTCACTGGTGGTGGAAAGAATCTTCCCAGGAAGGTCAGATGAATTCAGATGCTATTACAGCCTATCATCAGCAACATGTCGGTGAGATTCGACAGCTGCTGAAGCAGGAAAAAGATTGATTTAGTTATTTCAAACACAGTTAACGTTTTTCAAGGAGCGATAGCTGCTGCATGTAAAAATCTACCTCACTATTATATTATCCATGAATTTCCATATGGAGAGTTTGGTTACTATAAGGAGAAAAATAGAACTAATCAATCAATTATCTGATAAAATTTTCGCAGTTAAGGGTGAATTATTTCAGACGCTTTTTAGAGTATTTCCTGCAGAAATTGCTGCCATTTGTTCCTTATTCTGATGTTACGTTGATTGATTTACCATCAAGTGACATAGTCAGATTGGTACTCCATTGGAGGAATTTCTGAACGCAGAAATCAGCTAGAACTGATAAAAACTTATCATTTATTAAATAAATCGGACATTGAGTTGAGTGTTTATTGGGGGCATGGGATGAGGAGTATAAAAAGTTATGTGATCGGTATATATGAGGATCATCAGCTAAAAATATTACTTTTTCTCGGTTACCAAACAGATCCTTGGCACTATATTACAGATCATGATGTGATGGTTCTACCTTCTCAATTAGAAACTTTTTCCTTAGTTTTTGTAGAAGCTATTTTTAAATGGCGTGCCAACTATCGTTTCAAATAATCCAGGCCATTTATCTTCTTCAAAATACTTTAATGTTCATTATTTTTATGAACTGGGCAACATCAAGCAATTAGCTGAATGTATAGAGGATAGACTGTCTCGCTTTGAGCTATTTAAAACAGAAGCAGTAGCTAAAAAAGGCGAAGCGAGAGCACTTTTATACTCTTTCAACGATATCGAGGTATTTTTAGAGCAGATCGAGAATGTGACTCATACAGAAGAAGCAGTTAAACTAAGTGATATTCAATCTCTAATTGGATGGCAAACAAGTAGTGATATTCTTGAACTGATTGAAGGAAATCACATTGAAAGTTTTCTTTTCAAATGATAACCAACATTATGAGCCTGTCCCTGATTTAAAAACGTATTTTGCTATCTAAAGATAGTTTTTCTATACAGATTCAATCGGCTGAGTTATTTAAAAATACAGCTTTCAACATTTCCAAGCGCTTATTCTCAATTATCCTTGCAAGAACAACAGAGCGCCCAAGTGTTACCTATAAACTCTTTAAACGGAAAACAGTTAGAAAATAGCATCATGTTTATAGAAAAGAATCCTTATATCATCTATGATATAAGAAATTACAGTATTAAAGAGTTCAGTGTTTACCTATACCAAAGTCCCATTAGGAAACTATCTCGATTCTTTAAAAACATCTGCATGATGTAGAGGAAAAAAATATGCTTCGTTATTATATGATTATAACTGCATTATTACCTCTCGTCGTTGGAAATTGGCGACAAAAACTAGTAAAACCTATTCAAAAAGGAAATAAAATGGAACGATTACTTTTATATGTTCACTTTAATAAAGTTTAATGATATTAGTGAACATGTACATTTATCAACTCGAAAAATGAGACCACTTTTTAGTAAGGTTGTTTTCATTTCAAATAGTTCTCTTACCCTCAAATCAGATGCAGGAGTTAAAGGATGACTTAGTTGATGAAGTACTTTTTAAGAAAAAAATATCGGCTTTGACTTTTGCTGCCTTACGTGATGGAATGAAGTTGGAGGGCTTTTGAAAAAGCTGAAAAGCTTATGATTCGATCACTTTTATGAATGATACTTGTTTTGGACCTCTATGGGATTTAGAACCCATTTATCAAAAGGTTTGAAAAAGATGAGCAAGTTGATTTCTGGGGGATGACGAATTTCCGCCAAACCAAAGATTTTTCCAGAGCATATCCAGAGTTATTATTTATCCTTTAAGAAAAATGTGGTAAATTCGACAGTTTTTCAAGATTTTTGGCAACAAATTCAAGATTATACGAATGTCCAAGATGTCATTGAACATTATGAGACACAGGTGACGACCAATTTGACTCAGGCTGGTTTTTCGTTATCGGACAGTGTTTGACACATTGCAGGCTGATGATTCGGGCATGCTCTATCCAGATTTTTCGTACTATAATCCCACAGCTATTTTAAAGCATCGTGTTCCTTTTATTAAGGTCAAAACGATTGGTGCTAGTGAAGGACTGACTCCTTATATACTAGAAGACATTGAGCGCTCGACGGATTATCCGGTTGAGCTGATTGTCAAACATATGTCTCGGATTGATTTGCCAGATTACCCGTATCTTTTAACCCAGAAAAGTGATGAGTTTGTCTTTACCTATTTCTTTTTCTGAAAAGAAGATCGCTATTCACCACATGTCTTTTTATGTAGACTTACTAGAGGAGTTCCTTCAGGCTTTTTCAAAAGTTTTCATTTCTCTTTATGATTTATTTATCACGACAGATCGTGATGATAAAGCGAAGATTAAAAAGATTTTAGAAACTATAAACAGGTAGATGCACAAATCTTTGTCACTGGAAATATTGGGCGAGACGTGTTGCCTATGCTAAAGCTCAAAAATACTTATTGAAGTATGATTATATCGGACATTTCCATACTAAAAATCAAAGAAGCTGATTTTTGGGCTGGAGAAGCTGGCGGAAAGAATTGATTGACATGCTCGTTCGACCAGCTGACCAGATTGTCAGTCAGCTAAACCAGAATGATCATCTGAGGATTGTGATTGCCGATATTCCAAGTTTTTCCGTTTAACAGGATTGTAGTCGCTTGGAATGAAGCGCTTATCTCACCAGAAATGAACAAACTATGGAAACGCATGAATTGTCAAAAGAAGTGAATTTTAAACAAATGAATACGTTTGTTATGAACTATGGAACTTTTGTTTGGTTTAAGTATGATGCCTTATCAGCTCTATTTGATTTGGATTTAACGGATGAAGACATTCCGAAGGAACCCCTACCGCAAAATTCTATATTGCATGCTATCGAACGACTTCTAGTTTATATCGCTTGGGATAAGCAATACGATTTTTAAAAATTTCACCGAATCAGTTGCCAATCACCGCTTTTGTTGATAATAAACAATTAAATAATCGTGAAAGATTTACAGCCACATACCTTTGTTGATTTTAATCAAATCGGTGGTATAAAAGGTGCTTTAAAGTATATCATCATTGGCCCTGCAAGAGCAGTCAATACATCTTAAAACGTGTGCTTGGAAAGGTTAAATCATGAGAAAAAGTTGCCAAAGATAGAATTAGGCTTGCTATTTGACATACCTATTGCGTTTTTCTTTGTAAATTTATTCTTGATTCAAAGTCAGTTGGTTAGAGAAATAGAGCCAACAATGGCTGTAAGACATTTGCTAAGTCGAGGAAAGTATATTATATTTTTGCACTTTAGGATTTATTCCTGTCTTGCTATCTTTTACCACTTTGATTTTCGTTATTTGTTACGTTTAGCATATATTTATATTTTATATTCATTCCTGTCTTATTTGATAGAAGAAGCTCTCAATATTAATAATGAGACCTTTAAAAATGGAATTGGTTTGATCATATCTTTTTCAAAAGAACTTTTTCGATCTTACAATGGTTGATCCAGCCATAATTGTTGCTTGTCTTCTATTTCGTTTTCTACAAAGCAGTTTCATACCACTTTTTACGATATTCAACTTTCATCTAGAGTAGGCTTTCTGGCTTTAGGGCAAATCTTACTTTCTTTTTGTACTGACTGATAGTGAAAGTTCCACAGGTTATTTATCAAACAGAGTGGTTTATGGATCTAAATCAAAATATAGGAAGTGAACTGTATACGGAAAAACATTTCTGGCTTGTAACAGTCATGCTTGCTATTATTCTCTTTAGTAGCAAGCTTCATTTCTTATCACTTTTGTGAAAGGACTGCAGGGATCTACTTCATAATTCTAGTAGTTATTCTTTAGCCATTGCAACGAGTATGATTGCTGCTATTGTGTTTAACTATCTAATCCAAATGGGACTTGGAGAAGGCATGCCTTTCTTGGATTACTACCTCCTACCTGGAGCGACTAGTCTACAAATTATGATTCTATTCCTGCTTTTTACTAGTCTACTTGCTTGTAAATCGTTATACAACGAGTATTATCCTCGCAGGAATGAGCCCTCTGTTGTTGCTAATTCTATCAAATTTAGCATGCGGGAGAGCCTGTTTTTACCTAGTGATTTGATTTGGTTGTCCTCACCCAAAGCACTTTATTGAGCTTTGTGGATTCTTCCTATGTGACAAAAGGGTTTAGTGATTTTCTTCTTATTTGTTGGTGCCTTTTTAATCTTGAATGCTTTCTTGTTTAGAGGAAAATTGATTGAACACTTTGGAAAAAGATTTTTACGATTTATTTGCGTCTTTTCCTTCTTATCGGTATTTTCAAGTTTTTGCTCAAAAAGAAGAAGGAAAGAGTTAGAAAAATATACCTATTATCACAGTTTTAAATAATTTGCACGATATTACTTGGCTTGGTAGTACAAATAATGCCCGTTATCGTTCCCTGGCTTATGTTTGGCTAAATCAGTTGACGACAGATGTAATGACTAAGCCACAGGATTATCGAGCGACAAAGATAAAAGAGATTGAAGAGAGATATTTTAAAAAAGCAGCGGAAATGAACCAAGTTCGTACGGATCATTTGCAGGATCATACGGTCATTTACGTATTGAGTGAAAGTTTTGCTGATCCAAGACGTATTGGAGGAGTTTCTTTAACTCAAAACCCAATTCCAAATATTGAAGAGATAAAAAACAAAACAACCAGTGGCTTAATGAGATCGGATGGCTACGGTGGCGGTACTGCCAATATGGAATTCCAAACATTAACAGGTCTACCTTTTTATAACATATCTCAGAGTGTCTCTGTCTTATATACAGAGGTGTTCCCTAAAATGAATAAGATTCCAGTTATTAGTGATTTATATACTGGTCAAAACAGAGTAGCAATTCATTTGGCTGGGGCAGCGAATTATTCTAGAAACTATATATACAACCGCCTTGATTTTTAATCGTTTCATCACTATAGAAACTAAAGGAATTCACTATCAGACAGAAGGAGTGAGTCCAAGTGATGCTTCGACGTATCGGTTGGTACTTGATAATATACAAGAGGAGATAACCAGTTCTTTTCTGTCATGACCATGCAAAATCATTCTCCGTGGCTTGAAGCAAATCCCGAATCCTTGGAAGGAAAAGGGCCAGGATTTTACTGATGAAGAAAAATTCAAAAACTAACATTTTATAGTCGCTTACTTTTATCAAACAGATTTGGCAACAAAGAATTTCTTAGAAGAATTGTCTAAAATCAAATAAAAAAGATTACTGTTGTCTTTTACGGGGATCATTTACCAGGTTTGTATCCAACTTCAATCTTTAAAAACCAAGAGAGAATCAATATTTAACTGATTATTTCGTCTGGAGTAACTACGAAACACCTAAGCTTGACTATCCTTTAGTCAATTCAAGTGATTTTTCGGCTCTGGTCATGGAACAAACAAATTCAAAAGTCTCTCCTTATTACGCCCTTTTGACAGAAGTGCTTCATAAGGCAAGCGTAGACAAGACGCAACTGGACCCAGAAGCGCAGCAGATTGCTGATGATATGCGTATGGTTGAGTACGATATCGTGAGTGGCAAGAGTTATTTATCAAAAGACTTTTTAAAAGTGCATCAATAGTTTATTTATTTGGAGAAGGAGTTGTATTTTTCAAGATTCCTTTTTCCTTTTTATATGGATAAATAATCTTTTCTTCGTATCATTTATGCTCCCATTTTTCGATAAATTATGCTAAACTAGATAGAGGAGGATGAGAAAATGATAAAGATTTTTGGACAGCTGCGCTGTACCATTGGCAGCCAGATATTTCAATACTAGTGATCATTGGTCTTTATCTGTGATTCCCTATTTTTTTATTGGTTTATCTTTGATGTATGAGAGTTCAGATGTCCCTACTGTCGTGCTATTTTTACTGTTTTTGATTTATGGTTTTTACTAGGAGTAGGGTGTTCATCGTTATTTCACTATTTATGAAAATGGTATTTTGCGAATTATCACGGCGAATCCTTTTACGCCTTCAAAAATTGAGTGCAAAGATTCGTAAAATAGCTGTTACTAAAACTTCTATTACCCTGTATATTGAAGGGAAAGAAAAAGGCCGTACATTCTGTATGAGAAAGTGGCCTAAGAAATTTTTTGTAAATGATTTGGCATTAAATAAGTATTTTAAAGGTGAAGTTGAGTTGGTCGATAATTTGACTCATATTGATTACTGAGACTTATTATGCGAAACCTAAGAACTCTTAATCTCTTTTAAGAGCGCGTGTTGGGCAGTGCTTGATAGCATCTAAAACGTCCTCTGCTAAAGGAATTTCGGTTTCAAAGTTGATCATCATGGGAAAAAATTTAACGATACCATTGTCATGATAGTCAAATAGTTCAGAGTATGTTTGGCAAAGTCCACAAAGCAATGCATCGTTCAGGAATAAGTGTTACTTTCATACTCATATTGTAATAAGAATTTAAGAAAAATACAAGGAGGAAGTCATGGCAAAAGAACCATGGGAAGAAGATATATTTACGATTACGGAGAAGAAGATTTGAAAAGAACTAAAAATCAAGTGATGCATTAGCAAATAAAGTATTAACTCATTTTAGCTGTTATTTTTCTTCATCATGGTGATTGTGATTGTAGCAGCTATGATCTACCTTTCTATCGGGGGAAGCGGTAAAAGTGCAGCCAAAGAAGGATTTCTTGATAAGAGCGCTCCTGTAAGTAGCCAAACTGCAACTTCTTCATCAGTAGCAAGTGCGGAAACTAGCGATGACAGTTCAGCTTCATCTTCTGAGGGGACAATTAAAGTCTTAGCAGGGGAAGGTGAGGCAGCGATTGCGGCGCGTGCAGGTATTTCTATCGCTGAACTGAGGCGACTAAATCCTTCGCATATGGCAACTGGAACCTGGTATGCTGATCCAGGTGATGTTGTGAAGACACGCTAGGAGGAAGTTATGAAACAGATTCAAATTGCTATTGATGGACCTGCTTCTAGTGGAAAATCTACTGTTGCTAAGATGATTGCCAAAGATCTGAAATATACTTATCTTGATACAGGTGCTATGTATCGTGCAGTAACCTACCTAGCTTTGCAGCATCAGTTAACAGCAGCAGATGTTTCTGAAATTATTAGACTACTTGATGAGTATTCGATTAGTTTTGGGCGTTCAGAAGATGGGCAGCAGTTAGTCTTTGTTGGGGATGTTGATGTATCACATCCGATTCGTGATAATGAAGTTACCAATAATGTTTCTTGGGTTTCAGCCATTCCAGAAGTTCGTGAAAAACTCGTTGCTTTGCAACAACAAATTGCAAAGCAAGGTGGTATTGTCATGGATGGGCGTGATATTGGTACAGTAGTGCTTCCTGAGGCAGAGTTGAAGATTTTTCTGATTGCATCAGTTGAAGAACGGGCACAACGCCGTTACAAAGAAAATCTTGAAAAAGGAATTCCGACTGATTTTGAAATTTTAAAACAAGAAATAGCAGATCGCGACTATAAAGATAGTCATCGAACGGTTTCTCCTTTACGTCCAGCTGAGGATTCGATTATTTTTGATACAACTGGAGTTGGTATTTTAGATGTAGTAGCATTTATTGAAGATAAAGTCAAAAATTCTTGACAAGTAAAAGAAAACTTGATATGATAGTAGAGTTGAGAAAAAGCAGAAGTGAGAACTTCTCGCCTTGCGACTAACGTTGTCTGGCTCTACAGGTTAAGTTTCAGAAATGAAATACTATCATGTAGTGCGGGCTTGCGTTAGCAGGTCCGCGCTTGTTTTTCTCGAATAATTTTAAAGAGGTGAAAACTATAGCAAAGCAAGACTTATTCATCAATGATGAAATCCGTGTACGTGAAGTTCGTTTAATTGGTCTTGAAGGTGAGCAATTAGGGATTAAGCCACTTAGTGAGCTCAAGCACTTGCTGACGATGCTAATGTGGACTTAGTTTTGATTCAACCACAAGCTAAGCCGCCTGTTGCGAAAAATTATGGACTATGGAAAGTTCAAATTTGAGTATCAGACAAAAAGCAACGTAAAAACAAAGCGTTGTGACTGTGAAAGAAGTGCGTCTTAGTCCGACCATCGACAAGGGAGACTTTCGATACAAAACTTCGTAATGCACGCAAGTTCCTTGAAAAAGAAATAAAGTTAAAGTTTCTATTCGCTTCAAAGGGCGGATGATTACCCATAAAGAGATTGGGGCTAAGGTCTTAGCAGACTTTTGCTGAAGCAACACAAGATGTTGCCATTATTGAGCAAAAAGCTAAGATGGATGGACGTCAAATGTTTATGCAGTTAGCACTGCTTCCAGACAAAAATAATTTTTGTCAAAAGTTAAAAAAGAGAGAATTTATCATGCCAAAACAACACACACCGCGCATCAGCTAAACGTTTCAAACGTACAGGTTCTGGTGGACTTAAACGTTTCCGTGCTTACACTTCTCACCGTTTCCACGGAAAAACTAAGAAACAACGTCGTCATCTTCGTAAAGCATCTATGGTGCATTCAGGAGATTTCAAACGTATCAAAGCAATGCTTACTCGCTTGAAATAAGAGCTAGTTAATCACTGAACATTCTAGGAAATATTGAGGACATAAAACATGGCACGTGTTAAAGGTGGCGTTGTATCCGCAAACGTCGTAAACGTATTTTTAAAATTGGCTAAAGGTTACTATGGAGCAAAAACATATCTTGTTCCGTACTGCAAAGAGCAAGTAATGAACTCTTACTACTATGCATACCGTGACCGTCGTCAGAAAAAACGTGACTTCCGCAAATTGTGGATCACTCGTATCAATGCGGCAGCTCGTATGAACGGACTTTCATACTCACAATTGATGCATGGTTTGAAATTGGCAGAAATGGAAGTAAACCGTAAAATGCTTGCTGACTTGGCTGTTAACGACGCAGCTGCTTTCACAGCTCTTGCTGATGCAGCTAAAAGCAAAAGCTTGGTAAATAATTATGAATGGTCCCTATGGACCATTTTTATATTAAGTCTAGCAAGATTTTCTTTAAAAAAATACAATCAAGCATGATATAATAGAAGTGAGAGGAGATAAATCATATGGCTTCAAAATGCTACATACTTGTTTACAGTGGAAAATCTAGAAAAATCAATCGCTTTTTATCAAGAGGCTTTTTGGTTTTAAGAGTTACGCCGTAAAGACTTTCAGATTATCAATTCACTATTGTGTATCTTGGTTTTGGATGGCGATGACTATGAATTAGAGTTAACTTATAATTATGATCATGGTCCTTATGTCATTGGAGATGGATTTGCTCACATTGCATTAAGCACACCAGATTTGGAAGCTTTGCATGCGCAACATAGCCAAGCTGGATATGAAGTGACTGATCTCAAGGGTCTACTGGCAATGCTCCAATTATTATTTTGTCAAAAGATCCGGATGGTTATAAGGTAGAAGTTATCCGAGAAAAAACACTTTAAAAATGAGCAGGGTTGAGATAAAATGTCTCAGCCTTATTTTATTATATAGAGTAATCTTGACGTGATAAAAGGATTATTCAACAGATGATTGCTAACGAGGTTTCAAATTTTACTTTGTTAGTAGCTTACTATTTTTAAAGATTCAAAAAGACTCTTTAGCGATAATTTTACTTTTTCATCAATTAGATTGACATCTAGCTATATAATCAGTACTGTTTTTGAAAGATATAGAGCATTTTTGTTAAAATCATTCATTCAAAAGAAACGAATAAATTGAAAAAGAGACTATGATGATCTTTTTGTTTTTCAAGAGTTGAAATCAAGAAAGATAGCATGCAAAATACTGCATGTAACATTTTCATACTGAAGCTATGACGCTGGAAAACAAGTCCCACTCTTTCTTTTGCATTTTCTACTGAATTATCATATAAAATATATAGCAAAATATTATATGTATCTGGGGTAAAAAGTCATGTTAACGCTTGACAATAAAATATAAGGATTTATAATAGAATTGAAACATAGTTATATATTGTTGCAAACAAAGGAGGATATGGAGTGGGAAAAACGACAAAAAGTTTTCAATTAGAAAAATTTTCAATCGGTGCAGCTTCTGTCATGATAGGGCAATTCTACCTGGGTACGGTAGCTAATGCTCCAAGTGTTAGTGCAGATGAACGTACTAGTGCAGGAGTGGAGACAGTAAGCCAACCTCAGGAATCTGAGATGTCTAATGTAACCTTACCTGATCAAGCGACTGCAACAAATCAAGAAACTTCAAATCCAGATACTGATAAAGTATCATCGAAGCTTCTGTTGAAAAAGAATACTGCGGAGCAAGTAAAGAAAATGCGGTTGAAAAGTGAAAAAGCACAAAATGCGACAAGTGAGTTGAGTCCTGCTCAAGCTCTGTCTCAACTTACAAAAAGAAACTGCTAGAAACTCCCTTCTGGAAAAGTAGAGGAAGGGAGCCAAGCAAATCAAACTTCAGAGCCAAGTGAATCAGCTAAAGCAACATTCTGAAGAAGTAACAAAGGAAAAACTGCGAAACCTGGAAAAACTGCAGAAACTACTAAGGAAGAAAATAGTGCGGAGAAAAACTGCCGATCTTTCAAAAGAAGAAACAGTAAACTATGATGTTACTTATAAAGATATGAGATACTGGCAAAGTTGTTTATCGTGATGTTCGTCAAGCTCACCATTCCAGCAGGAAAAAGAAAGTGTCACAGTCAAGTCTGAAGGAAAAGAGCTGGTTAATGAAGCTGCGCTCGGAAACTATGCTGATGAGAGCGGTGAAAGCTTAGTTCGCACGGCGACAATCATGCGTGGTCAAACAGCAAGCTTGACCTATCGTCAAAGCTTTCCAAAAATGATGAAGCTAAGGTGCGGAAGAGTGCGCTCTTTTATGACCCGTATAGTCCACAAAGCCGCGCTGGTGCACCAGTGGTCTCCTGATACTGAAGTAGGAAAAACCGTATGAGTATAGTTTAATGGTCCTATTTATCCAGCCATTTGGTTTTCATGGTAATAACAACAAAATTGGGATTATTTAAGATCGTACGGTTTTGGGTATGAAAGGTTGTGAAGTAATCATGATACAGTATTCGGAACGCTACAAAGATCAGGAACGCTACTATTTTGGCGATGGAAATACAATATGGCAACTAAACATTCGTGGTGTGGTTCGACAGGGGCTACAAGGCGACAAGGTGAGAAGGGGAGAAGCTGGTAAGTCCTTCCACTCAGGAAATGAGAATCCATCCACTAGTCTTGGAAACAATGGCGATACCTACCTCAACTACGACAGGACAAGTCTACACCAAGAATGGCGGTACTTGGACTGCAGTCAGAGACTATAAGAAAGGGGCGACTGGTGCTAAAGGTGATAAAGGGTGACACTGGGCGCAGAGCGCAGCGTGAGCTTCTGCCCTCAGCGGTATGGTCAGCCGACCAACGCTGGCACAGGTAGAACGAGCGACGCTCGTCAACACCACAACCGGCGATGTCTTCCACAAGGCTAACAACGCTTGGACCAAAAGTCCAGCAACATTAAAGGGCGCTACTGTGACACTGGAGCGCAAAGGTCGCGAGCGTAAGAACGAGCAAACGGAACCAAAGTGAGCGCGGCTGGATCTTCAGCTTTGGGTGGAGCGAGCCAACCCAGCGGCAGCGACAGGTAAAAGCACGGCGCCTGCATATCAACGCACCACTACAGGCGATGTCTTCCACCGACTAACAACACCTGGACTAAGACCGGCAACCTCAAGGAGCTCAGGGTGATACCGGGCGAGCTGGTAAAGAATGGTACAAATGAGAACCAATGGCGCAGCCGGAGCATCAACACTGAGCGGAACAACCAACCCAGCAACAGCGACAGGTATGGCGGCACCTATATCAACACCGCAACGGGCGACATCTTCCCGCACGTGACGCTTGGACTAAGACCAGCAATCTCAAAGGCTAAGGGTGATACCGGGCAGCTGGTAAGTGGAACAAACGGAACTAATGGTGCAGCTGGATCTTCAGCTTTGAGTGGGTTTGTAACCTTGCAGCGACAGGTATGGTGACACCTATATCAACACCACAACGGGATGTCTTCCACAGAGCTAACAACACTTGGACGAAGACCGGCAACCTCAAAGGAGCTAAGGGTGATACCGGAGCAGCTGGTAAGAATGGAACAAACGGAACTAATGGTGCAGCTGGATCTTCAGCTTTGAGTGGAACAACCAACCCAGCAGCAGCGACAGGTAAAAATGGTGACACCTATATCAACACCACAACAGGAGATGTCTTCCGCAAGGTTAATAACACTTGGACTAAGACCGGCAACCTCAAAGACTAAGGGTGATACCGGGCAGCTGGTAAGAATGGGTACAAAATGGAACCAATGGCGCAGCCGGACATCAGCACTGAGCGGAACAACCAGCTAGCGAGCGACAGGTAAAAATGGCGACACCTATATCAACACCACAACAGGAGATGTCTTCCGCAGGTTAATAACACTTGGACTAAGACCGGCAACCTCAAAGAGCTAAGGGTGATACCGGAGCACGAGGAGCTCAAGGAACAGCTGGTGCTAAAGGGATTAGATGGTTTCTAACATTACCACGAGCAATGGTGCTCCAGTTACTACAGCAGGTAAAAATGGAGACCTTCATATAAATGCAACGACTGGCGATCTCTACTCTAAAACAAATAATGTTTGGAACAAAGTTGGTAACATGAAGGGAGCCAAAGGTGATAAAAGGCGATGCTGGTTCGGGTGCTGGAACAGGTCAAAAATGGTAAAGATGGCAAATCTATCACTATCACGAAGACAACAACTGATGCACAAAGGTAACACTATTATCACTTTCTCAGATGGTACTAGTGTAACTGTTCAACGTGGAGCAAAAGGTGATACCGGAGCAGCCGGTAAGAATGGAACCAACGGAACCAATGGTGCAGCTGGATCATCAGCATTGAGCGGAACAACCAACCCAGCAGCAAATGCCGGTAAGAATGGCGACACTCTATCAACACCACAACAGGCGACGTCTTCCACAAGGCTAACAATACTTGGACTAAGACCAGCAACCTCAAAGGAGCCAAGGGTGATACCGGAGCACGAGGAGCCCAAGGAACAGCTGGTGCTAAAGGTTAGATGGTTCTAACATTACACGAGCAATGGTGCTCCAGTTACTACAGCAGGTAAAATGGAACCTTCATATAAATGTCACAACGACTGGCGATCTCTGCTCAAAACAAAAATAATGTTTGGAACAAAGTTGGTAACGAAGGGAGCCAAAGGTGATAAAGGCGATGCTGGTTCGGGTGCTGGAACAGGTCAAAATGGTAAAGATGGCAAATCTATCACTATCACGAAGACAGCAACTGATGCACAAGGTAACACTATTATCACTTTCTCCAGATGGTACTAGTGTAACTGTTCAACGATAGACACAAAAGGTGATCCGAGCAGCCGGTAAGAATGGAACCAACGGAACCAATGGTGCAGCTGGATCATCAGCATTGAGCGGAACAACCAACCCAGCAGCAAATGCCGGTAAGAATGGCGACACCTATATCAACACCACAACAGGCGACGTCTTCCACAAGGCTAACAATACTTGGACTAAGACCGGCAACCTCAAAGGAGCCAAGGGTGATACCGGAGCACGAGGAGCCCAAGGAACAGCTGGTGCTAAGGGATCAGATGGTTCTAACATTACCACGAGCAATGGTGCTCCAGTTACTACGGCAGGTAAAAATGGTGACCTTCGCCAGTAATGCAACGACTGGCGATCTCTACTCTAAAACAAATAATGTTTGGAATAAAGTTGGTAACTTGAAGGGCGCTAAAGGTGATAAAGGCGATGCTGGTTCGGGTGCTGGAACAGGTCAAAATGGTAAAGATGGCAAATCTATCACTATCACGAAGACAGCAACTGATGCACAAGGTAATACTATTATCCTTTCTCAGATGGTACCAGTGTAACTGTTCAACGATGGAGCAAAGGTGATACCGGAGCGGCCGGTAAGAGATGGAACAAACGGAACTAATGGCGCAGCCGGTTCATCAGCATTGAGCGGAACAAAGCAGCCTCGCAGCGACGGGTAAAAATGGCGACACCTATATCAACACCACAACCGGCGACGCGTCTTCCACAAGGCAAATAACGCTTGGACTAAGACCGGCAACCTCAAAGGAGCTAAAGGTGATAAGGGTGACACTGGAGCGCAAGGTGCAGCCGGTAAGAATGGAACAAACGGAACCAATGGCGCAGCAGGTTCATCAGCTTTAAGTGGACGACGACCCAGCAGCAACGACGGGTAAAAATGGTGACACTTATATCAACACCACTACGGGAGATGTCTTCCACAAAGTGAATAACACTTGGACTAAGACCGGCAACCTCAAAGGTGCTAAGGGTGATACCGGAGCAGCCGGTAAGAATGGAACAAACGGAACTAATGGCGCAGCAGGTTCATCAGCATTGAGCGGAACAACCAACCCAGCAGCAAATGCCGGTAAGAATGGCGACACTTACATCAACACCACTACAGGAGATGTCTTCCACAAGGCTAACAATACTTGGACGAAGACCGGCAACCTCAAAAGGAGCCAAGGTGATACCGGGCAACTGGTACAAATGGAACAATGGCGTAGCCAGTTCATCAGCATTGAGCGGAACAACCAGCCAGCAAATGCCGGTAAGAATGGCGACCCATCAACACCACTACAGGAATGTCTTCCCAAAGACTAACAACACATGCGGACGAAGACCGGCAATCTCAAAAGGTGCTAAGGGTGATACCGGGCAGCCGGTAAGAATGGTGCTAATGGTAAAGATGGTAAGTCAATCCTGACAGGTACGACGGCACCAAGCAATGCCAACGGTAATTCTGGTGATGTCTACATCAACTCAAGTACAGGTGATCTTTATAACAAAGATGGCAACCAATGGAAATTCATTGGAAATGTCAAAGGTGCTAAAGGAGATACTGGTGTAGCTGGTAAAGACGGCGCGACTGGTAAAAATGGAGCAAATGGTAAGGACGGAAGTAGTCTGACAACCAGTGGTACAGATCAGTAGCTACTAGTGGTAAGAATGGTGATACTCATATTAATACTCTGACTGGTGATCTCTTTACTAAGATAAACAACACATGGATCAAGACAGGCTCAGTCAAAGGTCCAAAAGGTGACAAGGGCGATACTGGTGCAGCTGGTGGTGGCTCAGGTTCAGGTCAAGCTGGTAAAGATGGTGAAAGTCTATCACGATTAGTAGTACATTGACAGATGCTCAAGGCAATACCATCGTAACCTTCTCCAGATGGGACAAAGTATTACCATTCGTCGTGGTGAAAAAGGTGAAAAAGGTGAGAAAAGGTGAAAGGTGACACAGGAGTAGCTGGTAAAGACGGTGCTACCGGGTGCTAAAGGTGATACAAGGCCAAGCAGGTCGTGATGGTGTTAATGGAGCAAACGGAAAAAGATGGTAAATCTATTCTGAGCGGAACTGGTACACCAAGCAACACGACAGGTATCGACGGCGACCTTTATCTTGATTCAACAACAGGCGATCTTTACTTCAAAGATGGCGGTGTATGGAATCCAAGTGGAAACCTTAAAGGCGCTAAAGGCGACAAGGGTGACTACTGGTATTGCAGGCCAAGCAGGTCGTGATGGTGTTAATGGAGCAAACGGAAAAGATGGTAAATCTATTCTGAGCGGAACTGGTACACCAAGCAACACGACAGGTATCGACGGCGACCTTTATCTTGATTCAACAACAGGCGATCTTTACTTCAAGATGGCGGTACATGGAAACCAAATGGCAACCTTAAAGGGATCTAAAGGCGACAAGGGTGATACTGGTGCTAAAGGCGAGAAAGGTGACACTGGCCCAGCAGGTAAAGACGGTTCGGGTAAAGCTATTAATAGTGGAACAGGCCAACCAAATAATTCCCAAGGTAAAGATGGTGACCTCTATTATGATAAAGGAACAGGTCAGCTTTACTATAAAGATAATGGCGTCTGGAAACCTATTGATATTAAGGGTCAAAAAGGGCGATAAGGGCGATACAGGTCAAGCAGGCCGTGATGGCATCAATGGAAAAGATGGTAAATCTATCCTGAGCGGAACTGGTACACCAAGTAACACCACAGGTATCGATGGCGACCTTTATCTTGATTCAACAACAGGCGATCTTTACTTCAAGATAGCGGTGCATGGAAACCAAATGGCAAACCTTAAAGGGATCTAAAAGGCGACAAGGCGATACTGGTGCTAAAAGGCGACAAAGATACTGGTATTGCTGGTAAGCAGGTCGTGATGGTGTCAATCGGGAGCGACTGGAAAAGAGATGGTAAGTCTATCCTGAGTGGAACTGGTACACCAAGCAACACGACAGGTATCGACGGCGACCTTTATCTTGATTCAACAACAGGCGATCTTTACTTCAAAGATGGCGGTGCATGGAAACCAAAGTGGTAAACCTTAAAGGCTCTAAAGGCGATACAGGTGCTAAGGGTGACAAAGGTGATACTGGAGCCACAGGCCCTAAGGGCGACTAGAGGTGATACTGGAGCCACAGGCCCTCAAGGACCTAAAGGTGATACGGAGCAACAGGCCCTCATAGGTCCCTAAAGATGGTAGACACCGTGACCACTGGTCCTCAAAGGGACTCAAAAGGCGATAAGGGCTCAAGCTCAAGCAGGCCGTGAAATGGTGCTACAGGTGCTAAGGGCGACAAAGGGTGACTACTGGAGCATCGGCCCTCAAGGCCCATAAGGGTGACATGTCACTGGTCAAAATGATATAAACGGCTGCGGCAACAACGGTGCAGTCCAACAGCGCGGCAACAATGGCAGCGGCACTAACGGCAACGGCAACAATGGCGGCAGCAATAACGCGAGTCACAACGGCAGCAGCAATAACAGCAGCGCAACAACGGCGGCGAGTAACAACGGCAGCAATAACAGCGGCGGTCACAACGGCAGCGCGCAGCGGCAATAACAACGACGGTCACGACGGCGGCAGCAATACGCGGCGCAGCAACAATGGCGGCAGTCCGGCGGCAGCAACAACAACGGCAGCAATAACGGCAGTGGTCTGGCAGCGGCAACAACAGCGGCAGCAATAACGGCAGCAACAATAACAGCGTCACAGTCAACGGCAGCAATAACAACGGCAGTCTGGCGACGGCAACGTAACAACGGCAGTCAGCGGCGGCAGCAATAACAACAGCAGTCTACAACAACGGCAACAATAACGGCGGCAGCAATAACGGCAACGGTCACAACCGGCAGTCCACAATGGCAGCAATAACGGCGGCAGCAACAACGGCGGCGGTCCAATGGGGAGCAACAATAGCGGCAACAATAACGCAGCAGCAACAGCGGCAGCAGTCACAGCGGCAGCAACAACGGCAGCAGACAACAGCGGCGGCAACAACGGCGGCGGCAACAACAGCGGCAGCAACAACGGCGGCAATAACAGCAGCAGTCACAACGGCGGCGGCAATAACAGCAGCAGTCTAACAGCGGCGGCAGCAGTCACAACAGCAGCAGCAATAACGGCATCCAACGGCAGCAATAACGGCGGCAACAACAACGGCAGGTCAACGGCATACATCGCGGCAGCAATAACGGCAGCAGCAACAACGGCGGCATCACAATGGCGGCGGCAACAACGGCAGCGGCAACAATGGCGGCGGCAACAACGGCAACAGTCACAACGGCGGCAACAACAGCAGCAGTCCGGCGGCGGCAGCAACAACGGCGGCAACAACAACGGCGCAGTCACAACGGCGGCGGTCCAACAACGGCAACAATAACGGCGGCGGTCACAACAATGCGGCGGCAGCTGGCAGCAGTCGGCGGCAACAACAACGGCAGCACAACAGCGGCGATGGTCACAGCGGCGGCAACAACGGCGGCACAACAGCGGCAACAATAACAGCGGTCACAACAGCGGCAACAATACGCGCGGTCACAACAACGGCAGCAACAACGGCGGCAGTCTGGCACGGCAACAATAACGGCGGCGGTCACAACATGGCAGCAGCAATAACGGCGGCAGCTAATAACGGCAGCAGTCACAACGGCGGCAGTCATGCAGCGGCAATAACGGCGGCAGCAACCAGCGGTCACAATGGCGGCAGCAATAACAGGCAGCAACGCGGCAGCAACAACGGCGACGGTCACAACGGCGGCGCGCAACAACAGCGGCAGCAACAACGGCGGCGGTCGCAAGCGGCGATCATAACGGCGGCAGCAATAACAACGGCGGTCACAATGGCGGCGGTCATAACAGCGGCAACAATGGCGGCGGTCATAACAGCGCAACAATGGCGGCGGTCAATAACGGCGGCGGCAACAACGGCGGCAGCAATGGTTCAAACCTTAACACAGGTGGTCTTAGATCGCTTTCAAATGAAAAGATGCTAACCATTTATCAAATGGTCTAGCAACAACTTCAAAACTGGGTAATGGTGCTGGTAAACAGCTTCCACACACAGGTGAAGAAGCCTTAGCATTCCTTCAGCAGTCGCATGGACTGTATTAGGAGCAGTGTGCTTGCTTATGCAACTTCTCAACGTAGCAAGATTAAATCTTGAAAGAAAACTGCCAGCTTTAATAAGCTGGCGGTTTTTCTATAGCTTATCGAAAGAATAAAATTACTCTTTGTTTTATATAAAAAAGCCAACAAGTTAAAACTTGCTGGTTTTTAAACATTCAACACTTTATCCAAAGAAGTCTTTTTAATCGTGGGTGTTGAGGATTGTCAAAAGATTTGATCAGGTGTACCATCTTCTAGGAATTCACCGTCTGCTGTAAAGATAACTCGATTGGCAACCTTACGAGCGAATCCCATTTCATGGGTTACGATGATCATAGTCATACCTTGTTCAGCCAACTCTTTCATAACATTCAGAACGTCGCCGACCATCTCAGGGTCAAGGGCAGAAGTTGGTTCGTCAAAAGAGCATGATATCTGGATTCATAGCCAAACCGCGAGCGATAGCCACACGTTGTTTTTGACCACCGGATAGACTTTCAGGATTGGCATTGTCCTTGTCAGCAAGCCCAACTTTTTCAAGGAGTTCCATACCCAATTTTTCTGCTTCAGCCTTAGTCATTAACTTATGTTCTACAGGGAGCGAAAAGTGATATTTTCCAATACGGTCATATGTGGAAAAGAGATTGAAGTGCTGGAACACCATTCCGATATTTTCACGAACATGGTCTACATTGGTTGCTTTATCCGTCAAATCATAGCCGTTAACTGTGATGCTTCCTTTTGTTACTTCTTCGAGGAGATTTAAGCTACGCAAGAAAGTTGACTTACCTGAACCAGAAGGTCCAATGATACAAACAACATCTCCTTCATAGAATTTCGCTGAAATTCCTTTAAGGACTTTGTTTTTACCATATTGTTTATGTAAGTTATGAACGTCAATTTTTAATTTTGCCATTATTGAATCCTCTTTTCTAAGCGTTTCGCTAATCTAGTTAGAAGAGTGATAATCACAAGGTAAAAGACTGCGAGAATTGCATACATTTTGAAACTTTGGTAGTTACGAGCAATGATAATCTTACCAGTTTGGAAGAGTTCTACCAGACCGATTGCAGATACGATAGTTGTATCTTTAAGAGCGATAACAAATTGGTTGACGAAGTTTGGAAGCATGAGCTTGGTTGCTTGTGGCAAGACAATCTTACGCATGGTTTTTCCATATGAAATACCAAGGCTTCGACTGGCTTCCATTTGTCCAACAGGCACGGCCTTGATACCACCACGAACAATTTCAGCAATGTAGGCAGCTGAGTTTAGGGAGAGGGCAATTGTACCAGCGACAAAAGTCGTTGATTGGACTTTGTTGACCTGTGAGTGATCTCGATAAAGTTAGGAATTCCCCAGAAAATAAATGCTGCAAGAATCATGAGTGGAATACCACGGATAACGTCAACAAAAGATTTTCAGCAATAAGGCGAAGAGGTTTATAAGGGACTCACGCTAAACATACCAAAGATAATACCAATAACAATAGCAATGGCAAAGGAAACAAGTGCTAATGCTAGAGTGATTCCAAGACCGCTGAGGAGTTGTCTGTAGTTGTTTTTCAACAAGCCCCAGACAGTTGTTTCATCTGCGGTTGAACTTGTAGTAGTAGAATCGCTAGCTAGATACTTATCAAGGATTTTTTGGAATTCTCCATTTGCCTTAAGGTTTGCAAGCCCTTTGTTGAATTTCTCTAGCAATTCTGGATTGCTTCCTTTTTTTACTGCAAAAGCAGTTTCACCAATTGGAGTACCTGCGATTGGTGTTTTTAACTTTTGTCCTTGACTAATAGAGTATTTAATAACAGGTTCGTCGTCCATAACGGCATCAATTGAACCAGTGTTTAAGCTATCATACATAGATGCAGCATCAGAAAAAGTTTTGATCTTGTAACCGTACTTGCTTTGATTATCTGTTAGGAAGGTTTGTGAAGCAGTACCATTCTTGACACCCACAGTCTTACCGTTCAAATCTTCATAAGAAGAAATGGTACTTGATTCTTTAACACCAAGAATAGTATTTGCTGTATAGTAAGAATCAGAGAAATCAAAAGTTTCTTTACGAGCATCAGTCACTGACATACCTGCAATGATACCGTCTGCTTGTCCAGATTGGACTGCGTTAATAGCAGCATCAAAACCTGGATTGGTAATCTCGATTTCAAAACCTTGGTCTTCAGCGATTGCCTTGATTAGATCCATATCGATACCAGTGTATTGATTGCTTGAGTCCTGGAAAACAAATGGCGCAAAAGATGAGTCACTGGCGATAACATACTTCGTTTTTTCTGTGTCAGCTTTTGCTATTCCTAGTGAAAGAATAGGAAATAAAATTAGCAAACAAGCTAGAATTTTTTTCTTCATGTGATGTCTCCTTTCAGGGTATTTTCAAATTATAGCAGAAAAAATTGAATCCGGCAAACATTTTATATTTTGATGTCAGAAGATATAACATAGAACAAGGTGAGGTGGTCTGTTGAAAAACAGAAACTCTTTCCTTTTTATGGTAAAATAGAAGGATAGAAAATATGTATGAGGCTATTATGATAAATCGAATTACAGACAACAAATTTAAACTAGTATCCAAATACCAACCTTCTGGGGATCAACCGCAGGCCATTGAACAGTTAGTGGATAATATTGAGGGTGGAGAAAAGGCTCAAATCTTGATGGGGGCGACTGGTACAGGAAAGACCTACACTATGAGTCAAGTCATTGCCCAGGTCAATAAACCAACTCTTGTCATTGCCCACAATAAAACCCTAGCGGGACAGCTCTATGGGGAGTTCAAGGAATTTTTCCCTGAAAATGCAGTCGAGTATTTCGTATCCTACTATGATTATTACCAGCCAGAAGCCTATGTGCCTTCAAGCGATACTTATATAGAAAAAGACAGTTCAGTCAATGATGAAATTGACAAGCTTCGTCACTCCGCAACATCAGCCCTCTTGGAGCGTAATGACGTTATCATTGTAGCATCTGTATCTTGTATCTATGGTTTGGGTTCTCCTAAAGAATACGCTGATAGCGTGGTAAGTTTGCGTCCGGGTCTTGAGATTTCTCGAGATAAACTGCTTAATGATTTGGTGGACATTCAGTTTGAGCGCAATGACATTGATTTTCAGCGTGGAAGATTCCGTGTCCGTGGGGATGTGGTGGAGATTTTCCCAGCCTCTCGTGACGAGCATGCATTTCGTGTAGAGTTTTTCGGGGATGAGATTGACCGTATCCGTGAAGTTGAAGCTCTGACTGGTCAAGTTCTCGGCGAAGTGGATCATTTGGCGATTTTCCCAGCGACTCACTTTGTGACTAATGATGACCATATGGAAGTAGCTATTGCTAAGATTGAGGCTGAGTTGGAGGAGCAGTTAGCTATCTTTGAGAAGGAAGGTAAACTCCTTGAAGCTCAACGTTTGAAACAGCGAACAGAATACGATATCGAGATGCTGCGTGAGATGGGTTATACAAACGGGGTTGAAAACTACTCACGCCACATGGATGGACGAAGCGAAGGAGAGCCACCGTACACCCTTCTTGATTTCTTCCCAGATGATTTTTTGATTATGATTGATGAGAGCCACATGACTATGGGACAGATCAAGGGCATGTATAATGGAGATCGTTCACGTAAGGAAATGTTGGTTAATTACGGTTTCCGTTTGCCATCTGCCTTGGATAATCGTCCTCTTCGTCGTGAAGAGTTTGAAAGTCATGTTCACCAAATTGTCTATGTGTCAGCGACACCTGGTGATTATGAACACGAACAGACTGATACCGTGATTGAACAAATCATTCGTCCGACTGGTCTTTTGGATCCAGAAGTGGAAGTCCGTCCAACTATGGGACAGATTGATGACCTCCTAGGTGAGATCAATGCCCGTGTTGAAAAGAACGAACGGACCTTTATTACAACCTTGACCAAGAAAATGGCTGAAGACTTGACTGACTACTTCAAAGAAATGGGCATCAAGGTCAAATACATGCACTCAGATATCAAGACTCTGGAGCGAACAGAGATTATCCGTGACCTGCGTTTAGGAGTCTTTGATGTCTTGGTAGGGATTAACCTCCTTCGTGAAGGGATTGACGTTCCAGAGGTGAGTCTAGTTGCTATTCTCGATGCGGATAAGGAAGGTTTCCTTCGTAACGAACGTGGCCTGATCCAGACCATTGGTCGTGCTGCCCGTAATAGCGAGGGGCATGTCATCATGTATGCGGACACGATGACGCAGTCTATGCAAAAAGCCATCGATGAAACGGCTCGCCGTCGTAAAATCCAGATGGCTTATAATGAAGAACACGGTATCGTGCCACAAACGATTAAGAAAGAAATCCGTGACTTAATCTCTGTAACCAAGGCAGTTGCCAAGGAAGAAGACAAGGAAGTCGATATCAATAGCCTCAATAAACAAGAACGTAAAGAACTGGTAAAGAAACTGGAAAAACAAATGCAAGAAGCCGTCGAAGTGCTTGACTTTGAACTCGCAGCTCAAATCCGTGATATGATGTTGGAAGTCAAGGCGTTGGGATTAGAATTTTAGAAGGAGATAAAAATGGAAGAGTTAAACTACTTTACAGGTAAATTTAGGGACTCTGAATTAAAGAAGTCATTTTGATTCGTTGGACGAAAATAAACTGAAATACGAACTTGAAAACTTTTACTAAATCAATATTTAAAAGTTATCTGAAGAAAACAATTAAAATATGCTGAAAGCTGATTTCTCTGTATGTTTGTATGATGTTCGTTGAAGAAATCGATAAGATCATCCATGGAAGACTTTTTAGCTACATTAAATAAAAGTATTATTTGAAAAATGGGCAGTCATATAGTTGGTTTGAAAACTTTGAATATTTAAATGCTTTTATATAAATATTTATCTCAAACAAAGGAATATGAAGAATGTTCTATATTATTTGAAAATGAAAGTTATTTCTTTCAAGGATTATTGATTTAGTATTTAATGATGATCTAGAGGACGTGATTTACTTGATGCTCACATACTTCAGTTTTTGTCTCGACTTTTTAGACATGAAAAAGTTTACCAGAAGAAAAAGAATCTATTTTAAGAGTGAATTAGAATCATTATTCAGATTTATATTTGAAAAATCATGATATTTGAAAATAGTGTGGTTTGTTTTATTGGTATTTTGTATTAGATGAGTTGGTTTCATTTTTAAAATTTGAGCATCTCGAAAGATAATTAGTAGCTATTATATCAATAACCCTCAATCTGATTCTGTTGGGTGAAATATTTGGATTTTGTGTCAAGACACTTTTGATGTTGTAATTAAAAAATCGATTGATGTTGTTCGAAAGATAGCAGAAGAAAAATGATTCTGATATAATTCGAGATCAAGCAATTAAATTAGTTAAAATGTATGATGAGCGTAATAGTAGTGATGAAGGCGCCATTTTAAAAAGGAGAGTGATTCTGGTTTATACTGTCTGAAAATTACAAGGAACTTTTGAAGCAAGCAGAATCTATTATTGATGATATTCGTTCTAATTTGATTGTTAATTCTAAAGATTTAAAAACAATCGGATCTTTTGGACATTATACTAAGATTGACACTTTAACAAACTTTTCCTCATAAAAAGCAGACTGGAAAAATGAAAATAATTCTGAAAACTCAACCTCCATTTTTACGACTGACTAATCTAAAAACAGTTAAACGACCCAATGGAAGGAAGGGCAATCCACGATTATTTAGGGATGGATAATACATTTTTCCAGCAATACCAAACTTCTAATGTCTTTATATCTTCTAACTACAGTATCTGATAGCCTACCTATGTGGAAAGAATACGCAGATTCGTGTCAAGGAGCATTCCTTGAATATGACATGAGTTATCTTGAACATATTGTTGCTCATCAATCCATTGAATTTGTTAAAATTCACTACTTAGATTTGAATTCTGGCGCTAAAGATGAATCAGATGTTGGTAAAGCTCTAGATAATCTAAAACAAATTTTTTTGAAAAATACAAGAGTTTGAAGGTAAAACTCCACTAAGTGACTTGGCGGAAAAATTAAAAAAAGATTTCTTATCTTTTTAAAGTAAAAAGATTACGAATATGAGATGGAGTATCGTATTCTAATCAACCTAGATGATACTTCTGTAAAAACTTATTGCAAAGCATAATAAAAGTTTAGATAAAAATAAGGATTTATTAAAAGGTAAGGATTTATTAAATGAGAATTACTTGAAGAAAGAGGAGATTGCAGAAACTTTTGATAAAGTTAACTATAATGATTTTAGGAAGTATATCAGTGCTAACCCAAAAAGATAATGGCAGATATGCTTTATTTGTATACATCAATCTATTACCTTTGAAATACTCAAAAGTTATTCTAGGTCCAAAGGTTACAGAGTGCAGACTATATTGCTCCTTATCTCAAACTTGCTAATCCTATGTGTGATAGTTCGAGAATTCCTATCGTTGATTTTTTAAGTGTAGCATGCGTTATGCTTTACTCCTTGGCATCAATGTCGGCAGGAAAAACAAAGGTCGTTATGGCTGATTTGAAAGAAGGAGTTGGCCAGAGGTTAGGTTTTGAAAATCGGTTTCCTATCATGATAGCTGGCAATCTTCTCTGCGTGCTTGAGAGCGAGGAGCGGAGAGAGGGATTCGGGAGATCTTTACTCGGCTGATCTCAGTCGGGCTTACGATTTTTCCCTCTGCCGTTCGTCCTTGTCCAGCTCTGCCATGCTTCACAGCCAATATGCCTAGTGGTGGCAGGATGGAAACAGCCTTTCGCCGCGATGTTTACTCTTTTAGCATCTGCCTGAGGCGAGACAGGAGAAATGTTTCAAGAGCCTGGCAGGCAGCTGGGCGGGTGACGAAGGAGCAGCACTGCATTTTACGGGCGAGACGGCTTTCTTTTTATAGCCAATGCTGACCAAGCGGACTATCTCAGAGTCCAAGCACATGAAAAACTACTCAAAGTCTAGTTTCTGCAAGCAACTGACCATCCAGAGCATGCCAAGACCTTTCCAGAAGATTGTGTGGGTTAGTGCTGTTAAATGAACGGTAAAACTAAAAATAAAAAGTTTCCAGGTAACAAGTTTAGTCTTTGCATGGACATTGGCTAGTAAAAGCTTTTAAATTATTTCACGTCTTAATAGTTGTTGCGATTGCGTGTGGCAGGTACAATGTTTTTGAAATAAAAGAAATGCTGAAACTATTTTGCCATCTTTATTATATTCGCCTTTTTCATTGTTTTATAGAGATAAAATTAGAACGCAGAGAAGGTTTTCTGCAGGACTCGTACGAAACTTGGATTCTTTTACTGTATGTTTGGTTTCCAATTGCGACTTATATTATATTTTAGTAAAAGACAGCATATTCTTGTTACTCTTGCTATTAATTTAGAAAAGGGAAGAAGAATGTCTCGTTCTCAAGAAACAATTCTATTTACAAACATCTGCCTTGTCGAAGATGTATCGCGTGCTAAAGAGTCTTAATGCAGTATCATCGTTCTCCTGAGCGCTATCGTTGGTCTGGATAGCACGCTTTTCGATGGTCTACATCGAGAAGAACACGTCTCGGCAGCTCCCTCACCATGATGCGGTAGTGCGTGAGATTTTAGAGAAACAGGTTTTGACTATTACTCATCCAAAATTTTGGTTGGAGAAAGAATTTGGTGAATGGCATACGAAAGATTTAGCTATATCGTTTTGTTTGTGTGGGTGGTTTTGTTGTTTGTTTTTTTTTTGTTGTGTTTTTTTGTTTTGTTTTGTGCTATAAGCGACCAATTTTCTGGTCAGATTCATTCAACAGAAGAAGGCGAGATTCGGCCCGGCGATAAAGGCTACTCTTTCCACAGCTGGACTTGGCCTACGATAGCCGGGCGCATATGCGTATGGGTGGAAGATGAGCAACTATCCGAGATGTACTATCTGAGGCAACAGACACCGCGGTTGGGCACGAAAGAAAGTATGTATTAAAAAGATGTTTCCTTTTGTGTATTTGAAGTGCAAAGATAGAAAGGTAGAGGCGACGCTTGATTTGCTACTGGATTTGCTGTGTTTGCATATTTTTCTTTTGGGCTTAAACCATCCTTCCAGAAAATGCTGGATTCGGTTTGAGAGTTTCCATTTGCTTTTCATGTCACTTTCTACAAGGGATGGAAAGCAGAGCCAATCTAGGTTTATGAGATGTAGTGAGCTGCTGTAATATACTCATTTTCTTTCTATTCTTTGTACTTGCTCAGATTTAAACGAGATTAGAGTCATGGCCACGTCAATTAATAGTATCGTATTTTCTGGGATATTAATAATTTCTACTGAGAATAGTTTGAATTGTTTTAACAATGATTTTTATACCCACTCCTTTATTGTTGTGAAACCTGTAGACGCCACGGATATGTACTGAAAAGACTGACTAGGTTGTATCCTAATCAGTCTTTTTAATGTTATTCAACAAAATCCTAAATCTCTCAAAGCAGCTTCGACATAGTCTAGATCTTTGCTGAGAGTCGGCTTAGATAGGTGATAGTGAACTCCATCTGTCAGCTCAGACAGTGGGCGAAAATTGAGATTCTGACTTGTTGCAGAAATGCTGGCATCCCGACGGCAAGTCAGTTTTAGTAAGTTTAGTTTCCGCCATATACTGGGTGCTCAATCAGAATATTTTGTACACGCCCGCCATTGTCTACTATAGCTAGCAGTTCAGCTTCCATATCTTCAGCCCTGTGCTGAATTTTTAAGGAGTTGATGGACAGCGTTACTCTCTTCATGGTCTTTATACAGATAGCCACGGTTTGTTGAGAGGATGGGTGCACCGTCAGCCCGCAATAATGCAATGTCTTGTACGATTATCTGCCTTGTTACATGAAAGTGCTCAGCTAGTGACTGACCGTTTAGTGCTGACGGGGATTCTTTTAATAGTTCTAATAATTGTTGTTTTCTTTGCTTTGTCATAGCTTCATTTTAAGACAAATAGGGATAAGATGCAAGGCTTATCTGATTTTTTTCAAAGCTTGAAAAATAAAATCAGAAATCAAAAAGTCTACGATACTGTGAATAATAGTACCAAAAGCCAACCAAATGATAAACAATAAATAGAAAAGATTACCACTTGGATAAGCAGTGGAGCTGTAAAAAACGCGCAGACAACCACTTCCCCTAAAGCATGAATAACAGCTAAAACAATGTTAAAAATCCATTTTTTAGCTGGAACATTTAATGTATCGGGTGATTTTTTTAAATAAAACGCACCAAGAGAGCCAAACAAAATATGGGAGAAGGCTCGCAAGACAATTACAAATGGATAACCAGCTATCAAAAAGCCAAATGTCGAACCTAGGATGACAATTACCGCCATCAGAGGAGAGATAAACATGGCTAAAAAGATAGCGACGTGACTAGCCAGTGTATAAGATGCAGGTGGGATGACAATTTTAAGGGGCATTACCATTGGGATAGCAATAGCAAGAGCTGTTAACAAAGCTGTTAAGGTCAAAAATTGATTCCTAGATTTAGGGTACATAATAATCTCCTTTGAATTAAGTGTATATACAGTAGTATAGTATAATGTTTTTGACTGAAAAGTCAATAGATACATGTTGTTTTATTTTCAAAAATGGACAAAGAGCTATTTTTCATTTAAGCCTGAGGCATGGTATAATATGTTAAATAGTTTTCTAGAAAGAGGTACAGCATGAACGAATTAAATGTCCCTAATTGTGGTGAGGTTTTTACAGTCAATGAGAGTCAATACAGTGAGCTTTTGTCGCAGGTTCGGACAGCAGAGTTTGACAAAGAAATTCATGATCGGATTAAGCAGGGAGTTGGCTTTGGCAGAGCAAAAGATCTCAAAACACTCACCAAGCGATACTTTCACAGAACAAGAAATCAGCAGCAATCTTCAAAAGCGAAATTGCTCAGTTCGAGAGCTCGGCAGGAAACTGGCAAAAAGAAAGAGGTAGAGCAGGCAGCTAGTCTTCAGTGCAAGAAAAAGACAAGGAAGTGCAGCGATTGGAAAGTCAGCTGACAACTCTCCGCTTGAGCATGAGAAATCAGCTGCAAAAGACTTTGTCTGCACTGGAGAGCGCGATGAGGTTAAGAATCAGCTAGTTTTGCAAGAAAAAGAACGCACTCGCTCAGAACTTCTCTCAAGAAGCGCTGTGAGGTAGAGCTACGACAGAAAGGACGAAACCATCAGAGTTTTACAAAGGATTTCAAGGCCAAAACAGTCCACTAGATGATTGGTGAGAGTTTGGAACAGCACTGCAGTGACAGGTTTAACAAGAACCGCATGGCGCATGTTTCCACGAGCGGGTTTGCAAGGACAATGATGCCAGAACAGGCGGCAAGGGTGACTACATCTACCGTGAGGTGGATGAAAATGGTGTAGAAATCCTCTCCATCATGTTTGAGATGAAAAATGAAGGTGATGAGACAGCGACCAAGAAGAAAAAACGAGCATTTCTTCAAAAGAAGCTGGATGAGGACCGGCGGGAGAAGGCTGTGAGTATGCCATTCTAGTGACACTTCTTGAGGCTGACGTGAACTTTATAATTCGAGTATTGTCGATGTGTCCTATGCCTATGAGGAAGATGTATGTTATCCGGCCCCAGTTCTTTCTTGCCTATGATTACCCTCTTGCGTAGTAATGCTGCGCTTAACTCGCTCCAGTACAAGCAGGAACTAGCCTTGGTGCGGGAGCAGAATATTGATATTACGCATTTCTGAGGAAGATCTGGTCTTTAAAGTGGCTTTTGCTAAAAGACCATCAGTCTAGCTTCGACCAACTTTGGCAAGGCTATCGAAGAGATTGATAAAAGCAATCCGCAGGATGGAAGAAATCAAGAAATTCCTGACAACCTCTGAAAAATCAAGCTTCGCTTAGCAAACAACAAACTGGACGATGTCTCTGTCAAAACTGCTCGTAAAAATCCAACTATGAAGGCTAGGTTTGAAGCCTTAGAGAGAAGTGAGATGGTAAGCTGAATGGAATTATTAATTTAAGAAAGAAGCGGGGAATGACTTCGCATGATGCGGGTGTTTAAGCTACGTAAAATTTTTGAAAACTAAGAAAATTGGTCATGGAGCACCTTAGATCCAGATGTGGTTGGCGTGCTTCCGATTGCTGTAGAGTAAAAGCAACTCGCCTGGTTGAGTTTATGCAAGAGGAAGGTAAGGTCTACGAGGGAGAAATCACACTAGGTTTTTCAACAACGACTGAGGACGCCAGCGGTGATGTTGTTGCAAAGACACCCAGTTGTGGATCATGGATGAGAAGCAAGTAGATGATGCTATTTCTAGTTTGACAGGAGATTATCACACAGATTCCTCCAGATGTACATTCGGCTGTAAGGTAAATGTGCAGACTCTAGCTGGTAGTATGCTCGAGCAGGAGATCAGTGGAGCGACCAGACGTCAAGTGACTATCTATCATTTTGAGCGAACCAGCTCGATTATCTATGAGAAAAGAGACTGCTCGTTTTACCTTTCGTGTAAAAATGCTAGTAAGGGGAACTTATATTCGTACTTTTATCCGTTCAACTTGGTGAAAAACTAGGTTACGCTGCTCACATGTCCCAGCTGATACGAACTTCCTCAGCGGGTATGGCAGGCTTGAGATGCCTTGACCTTTGGATCAAATAGCAGAGCGAGTGACAGTGGAGGGACTATTCTCTGCTCCAACCGCTAGAAATGGGAATTGGGGACTTACAGAAGATTGAGCTCTCGGATGAGCGGGTCGAGGATGCGGAAAAACGGTCGTTTTATCAGCTTGATGTCAGAAGAGGCTGAACTAGCTGGCTTTTATAAGGAGAAGTTAGTAGCGATTTTAGAAAAACAGAGGATCGATATAAGCCTCTGCAAGGTCTTTTCTCTGATATTTTATGATAGAATAGAAGAATGAAAACAATTCGCATTTCAAATGAAAAAGATATTCAACAAGTTGAAGATACTGTTTTAGTATTGGGTTATTTTGATGGACTTCATAGAGGTCACCAAGCGCTTTTTGCAGAAGCGAGAAAGATTGCTACAGAAAAACAATTAAAAATCGCAGTCCTAACATTCCCAGAATCACCAAAACTCGCTTTCGTGCGCTTTCAACCTGATTTGTTGCTCCATCTCAATAGTCCTGAAGAAAGAGAGAGTTACTTGCAAAAGCAAGGGGTGGATTATCTTGATTGACTTTTACTAGTCATTTTCAGCAAATACGCGGCTGATTTTTGAAAAATATGTTAAAACCTTAAAAGCAAAGGTCATAGTTGCTGGATTTGATTATCATTTTGGGTCAGATAGGCGAGAAGTTCATGAGTTGAATCAATTTTTCGATGGACAAATTATCATTGTTCGTCTATTAATCATGAAAATGAAAAAATTTCTTCAACCCGCATCCGGAAAGCTATCAAAGAAGGTAGTGTAGCTGAAGCGACGCGATTATTAAGCTATCCTTTTTCGACTAGAGGATTGTTGTGCATGGGAATGCTCGTGGTCGTACAATCGGCTATCCAACAGCAAACTTAGCGCCACTCAGATCGGGGTTTTGTCACCTGCAGATGGAGTTTATGTGGTGGATGTGGAGCATAGAGGGCATAAATACAAGGCATGGCTGAGTGTCGGTAAAAATGTGACTTTTTGAGGGAGATGGAGGCTTCGCTTTCGAGGCAAATATTTTTGATTTTTCAGGTGAGATATACGGTGAGTACGATACGTATTTTTGGCTGGATAAAATTCGTGATATGATTAAATTTGATGGTGTAGAAAAGCTACTTGCTCAGCTGAAAGCTGATGAAAAATAGCTCGACTATGGCAAGGATAAAGATGAAGCATTGATACAAAAAGTATAGTCAAGTGCCTATATTTTTGTAGTATAATAGAGTAGTTACTAGAAATAAGAAGAGAAGCACATGATTTGACACTCATTTTTATCACTCGAGTTGTACGTCTTGCCGTAAGGCACTGTAGCGGCTGTTAAATCATGAAGTCCCTTTGAGGGAGCATAATATCATGACCAGCCCTTTATCGGCTCATGAATTACAGCATATTCTTTCTTTGACAGAAAATGGGACAGATGACATCACTTTCTACTCGCTCAAAATTTTTCAAAACTCAATTTAGATGTTGAGGGCTATCTATCTCTGAGTTAAACTCAGTTAATTTGGGAGAATCCATCTTTATTGCGTCGTCAATCATTTTGGATGGCAAACAGACGCAGATTGGTTAATGAAGATGAGATTCGTGCCTTTCACTCGTAGTTATCGTCATCAAGAATTACGTGATGCTACTTTACGTGCAATTGAATAATATATGAATAAAATTATAGTTACCCACTCGATTTATCGTGGAGCACTGAAGAGATTGCTTCGGTGCTTTCTTTTTTGAATGATGTTGAAAAAGCTTACGAATCAAAAGTAGCAGCTCAAGAGTTGCTGGCTTCTTATGCAAAATTTAAACATGTTGTGCCAAGTAAAGCTGAAGAAAAGCGAATTGGTCGAGAGTTTGAGGCTGTTAGCGGCTATTCTCTTTATCAGGCTGTTCAGGCTGCTAAAGGCATGGGGAAAGGGATGGTTTCTCTTGGAAAATAAATTTGATTTTGCAAGAAATCTCGTTTTTAAAGCTGGTTCTTACATTTTGAATCACATGGGCGAGGATTTAGAAGTTGAAGAAAAGACTAGCTCAACTGACTTAGTGACTCAGCTAGATAAGAATGTTCAGCAATTGATGTGATAACGGAAATTTTAAAAGCATTATCCCAAATGATGCTATTTTGCTGAGGAAGACCACCATACTTGTGATATACAAAAAGGGCAGTCTGGGTGATTGATCCAATCGATGGCACAGCTAATTTTGTGGCGCAAGGCTATGACTTTGCAGTGATGCTTGCATACTATGAGAACGGTCTTGGACAATTTGGAATAATCTCTGCGTGTCATGCAGACGAAATGTACCATGGTGGGGGTCAATTTGAGTTAAATGCAATGACAAGATATTGCCTCCTCAGAATCGTTCCTTAAAGCGTTTCTTGATTGCTTCAAATGCAGGGAATGCTTGAGAGCAATGATTGGGGAGTTGCTGACTTGACGAAGCATTGTTTAGGTGCACGTGCTTATGGAGTCGCGGGCTGTAGGTTTTCAGCCGTATTCTACAAGGACGCTTGATTGACTTATATTACCTATCTTTATCCTTGGGATTACGCTGCCGCTGCTATTTTAGGAGAAAAATTAGTTATGTCCTTTGACGCTTGATGGTAAACCAACCGAAACTTCAAAACACATGCCAAGGAATTATGATGCTACCTAAAGAAGAAACTGCACTAGATTCAATCTTATATTTATCGCAGAGGAGAAAAAGTGAAGATAAAGTTTTCCAATAGGTTTGAAGAAAATATCAGCGACTTCTACAAGAAGAAACCCGCTTCTTTTCAACTTTTTGATGAGAAAACCGGTCTCTGCTTTTCGAATCAATCCCTTTGAAAGAAGCCCAGCTTGTGAAAATCCTATTTTGAATACCGACTGGGGGGCATTATGGAAAAAGTGTCTGGTAAGTCTCCTGAACATGTGTCTGGTCTGGTGTATTCACAAGGAACGGCGAGCCCAAAATGGTCGGGGCAAATCGCTCGACCTCAAAAAGGAATGAAGGTTTTGGATCTAGCATGCTGCACCTGGTGGCAAGTCAACCCACTTATCATATCGTATCTTGACAGTACAGGCTTAGTAATATCGAATGAGATTAGAGCAAACGTGCCAAGGTGGTTGAAAATATGAACGCTTTGGTGCTCAAAATAGTTGTAGTTACCAATGAATCCGCTGGATCGCTTAGCGAAAGTTTTTCTGGCTATTTTGACTTAATTGTCTTGGACGTCCGTGTTCTAGCAGGGGGATGTTTCGCAAGCAACTGATGCAATGGATTATTGGTCCCCGATTTACCCAGCCCAATGCGCCTCTTTAGAGAAATCTTGAGGATGCTGTTAAGATGTTGGCTCATGGTGGAGGAGCTTACGATTCTACCTGTACATGGGCTCAGAAGAAAATGAAGAAATTGTAGCTTGATTTTGGATCCCACATTTCCTTTGGATAGTGGATATTCCATAAATGGAATGGTAGCTGGATTGATTTTCCCAAAACAGCTCGAATGTATCCGCATCATTATAAAGGTGAGGACAGTTTGTTGCCAAGTTTCGCTTTACAGGAGAAAATAAACCAACAAAGGTGAAATCAGGACGATCAAATTTAACCTCTGAACAGAAGGCTCTTTGACAGAGGCTTTCCAAAAGGACATTTGAAAGTGAAACTTCAGGGGACTTTGATGCAAACTTTTTGGTGATCAACTGCACTCAATACCAGCTGGATTGCCTGGTTGACTCTAAGCTGAAGCTAGCCCGCAATGGTCTTCATTTGAGTATCTTCAAGAAAAAGCAACCCAGCTTCATGACTGAGGTTTGCGTATTCAGCCCAAGCCAAGTCAAAAATAAACTAGAATTAAATCAGCAGGACTTTGAAGTTTTATGTGAGTGGAGAAACTCTTCAAATTAGGGAATCTCTCTTTACTAATGGTTGGGTATCAATTGCTTATCAATGGAAATGGATTAGGGTTTTGCAAAATCATGGCTAATCAAAGCGTTAAAGTATTTTCCTAAAGGGGCTTTGCTTTGGGTAAAATCTTTCAATCTATATATATGATATGGTTGGAAATGACGAGCAAAATGCAGGGTATGCAGGCTTTTCTGTCAAACTAAAAGGAGATATAATTTGAGAACGAGTAGAAAATAGCTAGGGGCTGATAACCATTTTAGTAGTTTACTTTTGTCAGCCTGCGCTTCTTGGATCGATCGTGGCGAATCCATGACTGCTGTAGGTTCAACTGCATTACAGCCCTTGGTTGAGGCTGCGGCTGATGAATCAGCTCCAACAATCTTGGAAAGACAGTCAATGCTACAGGGCGGTGGTTCAGGTGCTGAAGCATGTCCCAGGTTCAATCTGGAGCGGTTGAGATCGGAAATTCAGATGTTTTTCGCTGGAAGAAAAGGAGGTGTGATGTCTGCCTCGTTGATCTGATAAGGTTGCTGTCGCTGGACTTGCTGTGATTGTCAACAAAGAAGTCAGCGTTGATAACCTTGACGTGAAACAATTGAAAAATCTTTTCAAGCGAATATACTAATTGGAAGCAGGTAGAGCGGTAAGGACTTAGAAATTTCCATTATCAACCGAGGGGCCAGCTCAGGCTCACGTGCAACCTTTGATAGTGTAATTATGGATGGCACTTCAGCTGTTTCAAAGCCAAGGGGCAAGATTCAAATGGAACTGGTTAAGTCCATTGTGTCGCAAACTCGGCGCAATTTCTTTACCTAGCCTTTGCTTAGTCTGGATAATTCAGTAAAAACAATGAATTTAAAAGCGAAATAAGCCAACAACAAATAATGTACGCTACTAACATGCTTGGCCTCTGCTATCTATGAACATATGTATACACTTGGCGAGCCGAAAAGGTTTAACAAAAGAATTTCTCGATTATATGCTTTCAGATGAAGTCCAAGAGGCGTTGTTAAGAGATGGGGTATATTTCCATTAATGATATGAAGGTTAGCAAGGACGCTGACGGTAATGTCACAAAGATAGAGAGACAAGAAATGAAACGTGAAGAACTAGCTAAGAACTGCTATCATCTTCTAAAAATTCTCGTTTAGAAGACTGAGCAAAGTATCTGACTTTTGCTTGTTTTATCTTTGATTGTCATTATCGTTGCCATGATCTTGGTCTTTGTTGCTCAAAAGGGGGCTTTCTACTTTCAGCGTCAATGGCGTCAATGTCTTTGAATTCCTCTTTGGCTCAACTTGGAATCCTTCTGCATGAATTTGGTGCCTTGCCAATGATTTTGAATCTTTCATTGTGACCATTTTGTCTGCTGTGATTGCGACACCTTTTGCGATTGGGCGGCACAAGTCTTCATAGTACGGAGGTTTCCGTAAAAGGAGCTCGTATACTTCAGCCTGCGATTAATCTGTTAGTTGGGATCCTTCTGTAGTTTATGGTTTTACTGGCTTGCAAGTAGTTGCTAGCCATTTGTTCACTCTATTTTGGAGGAACTGGTTTTGGTATCTTATCCGAATTGTCTTCGTCTTATTCAGATCATGATTTTTGCCAACCGTTGCCTTTATGAGCAGCAGACGGCCTGCACGTGCTGTACCGCATTTGCGTCACTACCGTAGCGCGAAAGCGCTTTGGCTATGAGGACGCGACTCGCTGGCAGACCGTAGCGGCGGTAACCTTGAGAAGCAGCTCGTCCTGGAATCTTCTGGCAGCGGTAGTCTTTGGAATGGCACGCGCGCCTTTTGGTGGAGCTTGCACTTGCTATTCCAGATGGTTCGGTGGTAACTCTGTCTGCAACTGGCTTTAACAACGCGCGCGGCGACTCTGACATCGGTTTTGACGGTGGGGAGTCGGAAGCCTGCCTGCCTGCTTGGCGTGCGTGATGATGATGATGATGATGATATTATTATTATTGAGTGTGTGATGACGTGTGTGTGTGTGTGTGTGTGTTGTGTGTGTGTGTGTGTGTGTGTGTGTGTGTGTGTGTGTGCGGTGGTGCGCTGGGGACAGTAGATAATAATGTTCTTTGGTCGTTGGCTTTGGTTCTTCTATTGATGAGTTGTAGCCTAACAGTGTGATTAAATTGATTTACGAAGGAAAGGGTAAGAAAAACATGCACGCGCTAAGAAATTAGATAAGTAGCAACAAGCATTCTCTAGACCATAGCAGGCATCATTGTGACCATTCTTGCCTCTTTCCAGTATATCTTGCTAAGAGGATTGCCACATATCTCTTGGTCTTTCTTAACTAGCATAATCATCTTCTTACACCAAAGCTGGTGGTGGTGACTGGGAGTCACTATACAATTCCTGCCTAACTCTTTGGTGATTACCTTGATAATTTTCGGTTCCACGCCTTGTCAATGGGGCGGGTGTCTATCTTTCTGAGTACGCTGAGGGCCTGTGACCAATTTCTCGGCATCAGGAACTTAGTGAGGATCGCTTTCTTCCTTGCCATCTGTCGTTGTCGGACTTTTTGGTTATTTAATCTTCGTTGTACAGTTTGAATATGGATTTTCAATCATTTCTGGCAACTTTTGGCGCCCTGGCTCTGACCGTATTCAACTTACCACAGATGACACGTAACGTTGAGGACAGTTTGAGACATGGCAACATGTTCACCATACGCATGCGGGAAGCGAGGCTGGCTTTAGGAGATCTCTCGCTGGGAGGCAGTGGTTCATGTCGTTATTCAAAGAAGCTCTTCCAGAGGATAGTAACAGGGATTGTCTTAGAAAGCTACAGGACGTATCTTTGAGTGAAGCAGCGGCCTTGATCTACACTGCTGGTCCGTCTGCTCCAGCTTTGGATTGGTCGACTGGAACATCTTCAGTATCACCCTAGTCCAATCTCAATCTTCCCATCACAGGCGAAGACGACGCTGTTCATATCTCTGAAGGAAGTCAATAGTAGAGGGAACTATTCCTGATGCAACAGCCGTATCTGCTGGATCAGCTGGCTTCGTGCTTTGATTTTCATATTGATTTTCAACTTTGGCGCTCGTAAGCTCGGTAGCTATTTACATAAAACTGACCTCTGCATAAGGAGAAGAAATGACGGAATACCGGAATTGCTGACATATCCATTACTTTTTCCTCCAAGGAGTATTGGCCTTAGAAACTGAGTTTACATGTTTTACTATGGTAGAATCCATCAAAAGGCATTGATATGCGGTTTGATAAGATGACTGCTGATCGGTCCATCGGGTTCACCGATCAACCTATCTACGCAGCCTTAATCGAATAGAACGACACACCATCGATATTGCAAAGATGCTTGACGGGAGAAATTCTCTATAGAAGGAGTGAAACTGTCAATCGTCCTGATGACTGTTTATGATGCGGAAACACGGTGGTATGGTCTTCCAAGGAGCCCAGCCCTTTTGCTAGAGTCCATTTCATCGAAACATTACCTTTGCTCACGACAGCGAGAGCGAGGAGTTAGAGATAAGAAAGTCTTGGACGAGATTGTTGAAACTTCACTCAAACAAAGCGGCTCTTTGGGATCAGGTCAAGGATGACTTGCATAAGTCCAGCTCTGACAGCAGCTCTCAGGTGGACAGCAGCGTTTGTGTATTGCTCGTGCCATCTGTCAAACCTGACTTTGAAGAGCATCTTACTGATGGATGAGCCTGCTTCAGCACTGGACATTGCGACCATGCAGCTGGAAGAAACCATGTTTGAACTTAAAGATAACTATACCGTCATCATTTGTGACACACAATATGCAACAGGCTGCTCGTGCTGAAGTGATGATTACACAGGATCTAGTTTGGGAGATTTGATCGAATACGATAGAGACGATAAATATCTTCCAGAATGTAAATTACAATCAACAAATGATTATGTATCTGGTCATTTGGATAAAGGGAATTCCACGTTGATCCTTAACAGTGTATAAAAGTTAGAGATAGATAAAATGACGGAACCTAGTTTTACAAGTGAAAGACTTGTCCCTAGGTTTATTATAATAAAGAAAGGCTTTCAAATAGTGTATCTCTGGATTTTCTGCCAAATGAAATTACAGCTTTGATTGGACTTCATCAGGTTCTGGGAAATCAACACTCCTGAAAGCAATCAATCGGATGGGAGATCTTAATCCAGAAGTAACAACGACAGGAACAGTTGTCTATAACGAGCACAACATCTATAGTCCTAGAACTGATACGGTTGAGCTACGAAAAGAAATGAGCATGGTTTTCCAACAGCCCAATCCTTTTTCCTACTGACCAATCTATGAAAATGTTGTATACGGTTTGCGTATTAATGGGGTTAAAAGATAAGCACGTCTTAGATGTAAGCGGTGGAAAAATCACTAGGCGCTTCTGTCTGGGATGCAAGTAAAAGGACCGTTTACATGAGGATTCCGGCTGCCAAAGGCTTATCTGCAGTGGACAGCAGCAACGGATCTGTGTGACTCAGTACTTGCTACAAGTCCTAAAATCATCCTTCTGGATGAACCAACCTCAACCTTGAGACCCTATTTCAGCAGGGAAGATTGAAGAGACCCTCTGCAGCTTGAAAGATCAATATACCATGCTTTTGGTTACACTGATCTATGCGCCAGGCGTCCACGGATTTCCGGACAAAACAGCCTTTTTCCTAGGAGGCGATTTGATAGAGTTTAATTCGACCAGCTCCGTGTTCCTAGAACCTGCTCACAAAGAGACTGTGGCAAAGATTATATTACTGGTAAAGTTCCGGATAAGAAGAAAGGATAAAGACAAGTATGCTTTCAAGAGTACAATTTGAAGAAAGATTTAGATTGCATAATCAATTCTATGCAATGAGGAAAGCTGAAAGTGCTTTTCATAAATCAATCCATACAGTTCGTGCCTTTGTAACGCATGACCGTGAAATATTTGCTGCAGAAGTCATTGAAGAAGATTCGGAGGAGTGAATGAATACCGAAGTGAGGTGGAGAAGAAATCTTTAGAAATTGACCTAGCTTTGCAACCAGTTTCCCAAGACTTACGAACAGTTATCACTGTCTTGAAAAGCAAGCTCTGATTTGGAAAGAATGGGCGACCATGCCTTGTATCTATTGCTAAGGCAACCATTCGCATGAAAAGGTGAAATTCGTATTCAATCAGCCCAGGAAGGAAATCAAAGAGAAGATGGGACGCGATGTGAAGAAAACTTTTGTCGAATCAGCTGGATCTTTACCTTAATGGAGAGTGATAGATCAAGCTTATGAAAGTGGCTGACTGGAGATAGAAAAATTAATCATTATTTCAAGAAAATATTCAGGAATTAGCGACAGGAGAAATTCGTAAGAATTCCAGAATCCATTACACGCTTTAGAGCCGTGAAGAATTATTTCCAAGATTTATCAATTATTTGGAGCCGGATTGCAGAGACTATGCGAGGAATATTTGCGAATGGGTTGTCTACTGCAAACAGGTAAAAATCGTTGAAATGTAATATTTTAAAAGACTGGCACAAGTCCTAGCCTCTCAGTGACCCTTGTGTGTTATTATTGTTATTGTTTTATTATTATTATTGTGTGTTGTTGTTGTTATTGTTTGTTTGTTATTGTTATTGTTGTTGTTGTCGGCGGCGGCGCGGCGGCGGCGGCAGCGCGCGCTGGCGCCAGCGGGCGCGGCGGCGGCGGCAGCGGCGGCGCGCGCGCGCTGGCAGCGCGCGGCGCGCGCGCGCGGCGCGGGCGGCGGGCGGCGGCGGCGGCGCGCGCGCGCGCGCGCGCGCGCGCGCGCGCGCGCGCGCGCGCGCGCGCGCGCGCGCGCGCGCGCGCGCGCGCGCGCGCGCGCGCGCGCGCGCGCGCGCGCGCGCGCGCGCGCGCGCGCGCGCGCGCGCGCGCGCGCGCGCGCGCGCGCGCGCGCGCGCCGCGCGCGCGCACGCGCGCGGCCCGCCTGCGCAGCCTTTGCCTTAACGCGCCTTGCACGCACTGCGCACGCCTGCGCCGGCACGGTGATGACTGTGTGTGTTGATGACGTGGCTGACTGTGTGTGTGTGTGTGTGTGAATTATTGATGGTATTAA